>Ga0123341_1001228_pt1 | contig 18669 bp, 16 predicted proteins | sample Turbeapinknodule_FD_89959 | JGI IMG/M metagenome (GOLD analysis project Ga0123341, IMG submission 89959) | Root nodule microbial communities of legume samples collected from Mexico - Turtle bean Mexico pink nodule | ecosystem: Host-associated > Plants > Roots > Nodule | place: Mexico: Nepantla...
AAATGGTGCTAGATAGAGAAATAAAAAATAAAAAGGTGCTAGATAGGAAAATAAAAACAAAAGGGTGCTAGATAGGGAAATAAAAAAAAATGTTAATTATAGAAATAAAAGTATAAATGGTGCTAGATAGGGAATTTACCCTACATCAGATTTATTATCTTTATAATTTTTTATTCATTTACATTTCTTGGACCAAAATAGTTAATTATTTGTATAATGATTATGAAGTTATAAGAAATGAGATTTAATAAATATGTAAATTTTAATACTTTAGTTGATATAGTCATAGAGACTTTTTCTTAATACTTAAAAATAATGATTTAATCCTTTTATGTATAAATTTAGTTTTATTATATTTTTTAAACTCTATGTAATTTAAAACTCTAAATCTACGAAGATTCTAGGAAATTAAAAATTGTATATGTAAACATGAAAATAAATATTTGAAGTATAGAAAACTAAAAAAATAAGTATAAAAATTAAATGAATGATTAAACCATTATTTTGTTTTCCATCTAATATTTTAAAAACTTACAAGACTTGAATAATCCGAAAACAAGATCCTGAATACCATTATGCATGAATGAGTCACTGCAACTTGTTTCACCGTAAAAAAAAGTGTTCTCAATTTTATGTATGAATCTATCAGTGCTAGTTGTTGCAAATTCTCCCTCCATTCTTCATTGCTTCTTTCTACACCTTCACAATAAATATAAAATTCCAATTTTGCTTTTTCTTAAAATTTAATATCCTAATTCTCTCCTAATATTACACTACAACTCTTCATTTTCTTTCTCTTCTCGAACCGATAGAATTACTCTTAATAAATGTGTATTTTTATTATCAAGAATGATTTAAACTACATCGAGTATAATTTCTCTTCCTAGACAAGGTTGTCACAACTATAACAACTCTTTCACCTTACTTTCTTTCTTTTTTTCTATGTTGCATTAATATCAGATTATACAATCCAGTTTGTTTTTTTTAATTAACATCTCGAATTGGACAATTTATTATACATAACTGGATCTGGGATATACATACTGGACTGTACAATTTGTTGTATTATTAGAAAAATGAATACTATATTTGCAATATAAATTAAATGTGTGTACTATAATGTTGTCCTAACTTGAATCCATGTAGTTCTTTGTGATTTTTTATATGTTGCAATTTGATGGATGTCCTGTGTGAGTTAAATGGATGAAGAAACTGAATGGAGAAGATGAATTTAGTTGGTTAGGCCAACTAAGATGGACACGAAACTAGTGCTAACAAAGAGTGAGCAAAGAAGACAAGTTGTGCACAAATTTGGGCAACATTTATTTAATTAATTATAAACTTATTTACAAAAGGGTTAACACTTGTATTTATAATGTTAAGGACAACCAAAGTGTAAGTTTTAACCCTAAAAACTCTTCACTCCCATGATGACAATTGACTTCCTCTCATTTGAGCAAATCCTCTCAAATTAGAGGTTGACAAGTGTCCTCCTCTAATTTGAGAAAACCCTCTTCATTCCCATAAAAACAAGTAGTGTTTTAACATTGATGAGAATCTTATCCATTGAAGGATGACATGTGAATCTTCATACCTTCTTTGTCATTCCATGCCTTCTATTTACACTATAATAATTTATTTGTGCAACATAAATGATCTAAAGTTGCATTAGGTCCAAAAAAAGACATATTGTAACTCTAAGTCGTTTTTTTTTTTCTCTATTTACATCATACTCTTATTGATCCAATACATGTCCATAAAAATAAGTCCAATACACAACCCAAATAAGACCCAAAATAAAAACATACACTATTTTATACAATATTTTACAAGACCTGAAAAATTATAGTGTCTAGATGGTCCTCCATCAGTGAATAATTGAAAACTAAAACTGGATTTGAGATTGCATACTCAACTATACAATAAGTTATCAAACTGTACAATCTGTTATACGAATTAAATTCATAAACCATATTTTACAATTTAGTATGCAGTCTCGGATTCTGTTATAGCTTTCGATCCCCAACACAAAAATTTGCAGCAATGTACTCCATTTCCACCATAAATCTAAATATGATTCACCCTCATTTCACACCTTCATGTGGAAGATATACAAAAAGAAACAAATCATTATCAATTTAAAGGAGAACATGTCATCATCATGAGAAATTTTAATATATATATCCAAGATCTAAAAGTCTGATTTTAGAATTCAAAACAATATTTATTTTTCATTACACAAAATAATTTAATATAGAAAACACATACTATATATTAATTTCATTTGTACTTATCTCTTAACGATAGAATATCCTGGTATATTCGTCCACGTGGTTTAAACAACTTATTCCACATGAGAAACTAAAGAAGCCCTACTTAGCATTTTGATTAATTTGATTAGTGTTCATAATTTAATTATTTATAGAAATTCATAATTTTATTAATTTTGAAAAAATTCTAACTTTTCGTATTTTGCGTGTATTTTATTAAAGATTTTTTCTTTTCTTTTGTGGTTGTCTTTTATGTTGTTAAAATATAAGAACTCTAACAATTTCACATGGTGGTTGCTTCTTTGGTTTTCATTTGTAACGATATTTATGGCTACTTTATTGGTCCTTAACCTACACCCCCATTCAACTTCACAAAGCTAAAATTATTCTCCCCTCATTTCAATTTTTGTTTTTTCTTTTCTCTGTAACAGGGAAACCATGGCCTTCCCAGTTACAATTGTTATTCTTCCTATAGGCATTCTTTTCATCCTTTCTGGCCTAATTGTAAATATAATTCAGGTAACATAACATTCACAGAAATATGTTCTTACTCTTTTTGTTTTCGATTCAATGGCCTTTGCATCTTTCTCTTCATAGTTATCTCTTTGCTATTTAATGCAATTAATCTGCATGCACATTGATCTGTCACAGGGAAAATATAACAATATAAAACTGACTCAGGAATTATGAAACATTATTGTAGGATGCAATGTATGTCTCTGCCTACTATTTCTGCTTTTTATGTACTGATGTCTTCAAGGAAAGAAACAGCAGAAATTGCTTGGCTGTATAACTCAATTTACAAAAATCTCACTTTTTTATTTGAACTTTTGATTATGATCATTGCTTTACCTAATGTCATCATAGATGTATGCATTTGTAGGCTATCTTCTTTCTCCTTCTACGTCCGATATCAAAGAATTGTTACAGAAGAGTAAACAAATTGCTCACAGAATCACTGTGGTTGCAGCTCATTTGGCTCATTGATTGGTGGGCTGGAATCAAGGTGCTTAGTTATCTTATTCCCATCTATATTTGCTATTAATTCTAACCCTCTTGCTTGCCTTGTAGTTTGTAAGTAATTCTTCAAAACACCAATGATCTTTCTGCAACTAAAACTTGTGAATAGTATAAGAGGTGGCTGAAAAGAAGCAAAAAGTGTAAATAGAGAAAAGATGCATGCACTATACTTATTTTTCGTTTCTATAAATTTACAGAGCATAAAACTAAATAGATCGAAAAGGGAAGGGAAATGTCAACATGCATCTTGGGATGCTAAACATTATTGTACCAAACTTAGAGGAAATGCTGTTCTTTTATAGTTTTACTTTCTGGCAATTCAATTATCATAATGATTTGTATTTTTCTTTTTGACATAATGAGGATTTATGTAAAGCATATTAGTGTCACTGTCACATGATCCACACTAACTAGTTGAATCTCTGGATTAATTGTAGATTGAACTACACACAGATTCAGAAACTTTTCAATTAATGGGTAAGGTGATATTAAGTACCAATTAATCATTGTTTTACTTATTTATATATTTATTTGTATTTACATTCTGTTGTTGAAAAAAGTGTACTACAGTCACAAAATTTCATTTTCATCTGGGAAAATTTTAGGCAAAGAAAATGCACTTGTCATCTGCAACCACAGAAGTGACATTGATTGGCTTATTGGATGGGTCTTGGCTCAGGTGCCTATTTTTGCTAATTTGTTGAAATGCAAAAGTATGTCATTTGGTTATGATAGCAGTAAATTACGTATTTGTTTTTGATATATTTTTGAACACACATGATTTATTTGTGACAGCGCTCTGGTTGCCTTGGTAGCACTGTAGCCATTATGAAGAAAGAAATCAAATTTCTTCCAGTGAGTTTCTATAAATCCTTCTTCCTTTGATCTTTATAAATAAGTGACTATGATGTGGGAATAAAGTAGGAAATCCTTCAAGTTCTTGCATAATGTAAGATCGACATATCTACTTGGTAATCCAATCCAAAGTACTTTTTAATCTTGCTCATATCTAGATCATGTAGCAGAACTGATATCTACTCCACAACCCTTCAGAGTTTGAATTTGAAGCACAAGAAAACATAAACAACATTACAAATTCCTATGCAGGTTCTAGGTTGGTCAATGTGGTTTGCTGAATATATATTTCTAGAAAGAAACTGGAAAAAAGATGAAACATCACTAAAGGTATATCTAAATAATTTCTGATGTACATATACAATTTTGATTCATACATGTCTTGACTTTTGAGTGGCAGTCAAATTTTAAGCATCTAGAGCACATGCCACTGCCTTTCTGGTTGGCCCTTTTTGTTGAAGGAACTCGTTTCACACAGACAAAGCTTTTACAAGCTCAAGAGTTTGCTGCTTCGAAAGGGTTGCCAATACCAAGAAATGTTTTGATTCCTCGTACTAAGGTGATCAAAGTTGGTGATTAGTATATTAGGATATCAGTATAGCTTTTCACTCATATATTATAATCTATATCCTCTTTTGGAGTTGAACCAAATTATCATAATATATAGAACTTTAATGTATGTTCATGCAGAAAATCCTAAAATGATAAATAATTGATGTTAACGCTGACACAGTAAGTTCTATTGACACATTTTGATTGTGTTTTTGCTGATAGTAATCTTTCTTCAGGGTTTTGTCACAGCAGTTAACAACCTTCGGACGTTTGTTCCAGCCATTTATGATTGTACATATGCAGTTCCAAAAAGTGAGGCTTCACCTACTTTGTTGAGAATATTTAAAGGCATTTCTTCTTCGGTAAGCCAAAATTGAAAACCTTGACAAAAGCAAAATGAGAGAAAATACACAACGCTATTTCAGTACATCTTCAAAATCAACTGTTTTATCAGACCTCTGTCTTCTATGTTATACAATTGTTGCTATCTCTCTACCAAGATTCCATCATTCTTTTTATGCATTCAAACTCTTGAATATACTAGACTCACAATAATGCCTATTGATACTCCTAACAAAAAAAAACTACTACAGTTCCTTCGATTTTACACAGGTGAAGGTTCAAATTAAGCGTCAGAAAATGGTGGAACTTCCAGAAACAGACGATGGAATTGCACAATGGTGCAAAGACGCATTTGTTGCCAAGGTATCACAGATTTCTTAAATTAAGTTTTTCTTTGGCGCTTGTCATAGTTGCTTTTACAAAGGTTGTTTTACACATGTGCACAAACTTTTGTACGACTCAACTCAAATATCCATTCACAGATTCTTAAAGCTTTTGTATAATCTATGATAATGCTTGCTTTGTAAACCACCAGGATGCTTTGCTCGAGAAATATAACACTACAGAAATATTCAGTGACCAAGAACTTCAACAAATTCATCGACCTAAAATATCTGTTTTGGTAAGATGCTAGCACGACAGATACATGTGTGTTTTTTCACATGTAGTCGAGTTTCATTATATTTTTTCGATATATCACATGAAGATCGACCAAACTAATTTGCCTAGATTTCTAAAAAAACTGCCATGTTTTGGTGTTTATGCAGGTGGTGGTTTGTTGGTTATGTCTTCTAGGGTTTCTTCTCTATAAATTCTTCCAATTGACCTCACTCCTCTCCTCGTGGATAGGCATCTTCTTAACAGTGCTTTTCTTGCTCCTGGTAACAGTGATCATGGAAATCTTAATACATTCGTCTCAATCAGAGCGTTCCAAATCCATGGTTTTACCCACACAAGACCCCTTGAAGCAGAACCTTCTTCACCAATGATTCACCCATGTTTCTTAATGTTTATCACATTTCTTTCTCTCACACGTGTATACCATTACTCTTGTTTATCTCTTTTTAATTACACGAATTAAGAAAAATAACGTCACATCACATCTATTCTCTGTTCCACCTCTGTTCTCGTCTTGTCTTTCTTTTTTCGGGTAAGAAACTTTTCATCTGTTAGGTTTGAAAATAAATTACCATATTTAATAAATAATTACATATATCCAAGCTATAAAGTTGAATATTTTTTTTCCATTTTAGGACTTCAATAAATATCATAAACTGATTTTTTTAATGGTTTTAATAAATGCAATGCATCTTTATGGTGTAGGAAGAAACGTTGGATAACCGCCTCAACTTTTTCCACTGAAAAAAAAAAAAAATAGTGTGTGATTTTGAATCCTACGTAGCAGAGACAGTGACGTTCCTATTCGCAACAACGATAAGCCAATCGGCGTTATTCACTAGAAGATAAATCCGTTGCGCCAAAACTCTTTTCCACTTTTTTTAATTTTTCCTGTTCAATTTTATAACCTTTTCTTCTCTGCAACGTTTCATTTGTTTATTCGTTTATTGCCTAATCGTCTTTCGTGGGTGAGTTGGAGACACCTTTGAATCGCTGTTTATTTGTTTCGTTCTCATCAGAAGTGTGAAGTGGAGCTAACTGAGTGCTGTGAAAAACCGTAGGAGTTTGTTAGAATCACTGAAAGAAGAAAGCTGCTCCGTTCCGTTCGTTTCCATGGGATCGTTGAAAACGGAGGAAAAGGGAGAACACGATGTTAACGTCTCGAATGAGGCTATCGTGTATGTTAATGGAGTTCGTAGAGTGTTAGCTGATGGATTGGCTCATTTGACTCTTCTGGAGTATCTCAGAGGTATCGTTTTCCGTTTTTTTTTTTTTTTTAATTTTCGTTGTAGACCGTGCAATTGGAGCTCGAATTGGATATTTGAGACCGCTGGTTGAGTTGGAATAACTCCACAGCTGTTTATTCACACCTGTTTGATCCGTTCCGTAGCTTACTTCACATGCGTGAGGTTATGGCAACTTCTTAAGCTGGGTTCATTAATTGAAGATTTTTTACTAGAATTATTATTTTAGAGTTTGTTGATTGGTCGCTAGAAAATTGGAACGCGTGTTGTTCATGTGTTGTTAGTTATTTGCAAAGTCAAGGCGTTTCATGATTCGTTTATTTCATAGGTGCTCGAGTTTGGATTGTTCTTGTAGATTTTTCTCCATGGTTGTTTTAAGGTAACTTAATTATGGGTTTTTCAACTTTTTTTGGAACAAAAGATATAGGTCTGACTGGGACTAAACTGGGATGTGGGGAAGGTGGTTGTGGAGCTTGCACAGTTATGGTTTCTCATTATGATAGACAATTGAGGAAATGCTCGTAAGTGTGTCTTTCACTCTTTCTCGTGCCTTGATGTTTTGATGCTCCTTCATGTGAAACGCTTCTTTCTTGTATGTTGACATCAAATTTTCATTGTAGTTTGAAAATTGAAAATGTTCTTTCAGACACTATGCTATCAATGCTTGCTTAGCTCCTCTATATTCTGTAGAAGGGATGCATGTGATTACAGTGGAGGGATTGGGAAGCTGCAAGCGTGGACTACACCCTGTCCAGGTGACACATGCTCGTACTATCTTCTTTTTTTCGTGCTTGTGGTTTAGTTAACTGCTATTTGAGAATCGTTGTCTTGTTTGGTTCTCATGGTGTCATGTCTTTATCTCCGGGCTTTGGCTTAAATAAGGTTTTGATTTTTGATAAATTATTGAATTTTATTTGTGGTTCTTATTATTTTTTACCTTTTTATCAATAAAAAAAAATTATCCGTAAATTTGTGTAGAAACATTTTGAACAGTCAAATGAAGTGATTTAGATAACGCTCTTATAGGACAAAATAAAATAAATTTTTGATCAGGGATGAATACAATTATTAAGGATCACAAATAGTTTTTTTTTTCATGGACAAAAATATAATTGAGCCTTTTAAATTTATATTTACCTGTCAATACTTTGAACTTAACCTTTTATCTCTTCAGGAATCCCTGGCTCGAACTCATGGTTCACAATGTGGATTTTGTACACCTGGTTTTGTCATGTCCATGTATGCATTATTGCGATCAAGTCAAACACCACCCAGTGAAGAACAAATAGAAGAATGTCTTGCAGGAAATTTATGTCGGTGTACTGGTTACAGACCCATTCTTGATGCATTCCGTGTCTTTGCAAAAACTAGCAATGACCTATATACCGGTGTTTCCTCATTGAGCCTTGAGGAAGGCAAGTCTGTTTGCCCATCAACAGGAAAACCTTGTTCGTGCAATTTAAACAGCGTAAATGATAAATGTATGGGCAGTGATAATATATATGAACCTACTTCCTATAGTGAAATAGATGGGACCAAATACACAGAAAAGGAACTTATTTTTCCTCCTGAACTGTTGTTAAGAATACCAACCTCATTAAACTTGACTGGATTTGGTGGGCTAATGTGGTATCGACCTTTAACACTTCAACATGTATTGGATTTGAAAGCAAAATATGACAATGCAAAGTTACTAGTTGGTAATACTGAAGTAGGAATTGAGATGAGGCTAAAGAGAATGCCGTATCGGGTTCTTATTTCTGTAATGCATGTGCCAGAACTAAATGTTTTGGATGCAAAGGATGATGGCATAGAGATAGGTGCTGCAGTAAGACTATCTGATCTTATGACTCTTTTAAAAAAGGTTGTAAATGAGCGAGCTGCTCATGAAACTTTGTCTTGTAAGGCTTTTATTGAGCAATTGAAATGGTTTGCTGGAACACAGATAAGGAATGCTGCATCAGTTGGTGGGAATATATGTACTGCCAGTCCAATATCAGATCTGAATCCTCTATGGATGGCAGCTAGAGCAAAATTTCAAATTATTGATTCTAAAGGACACATAAGGACAGTCCTGGCAGAAAATTTCTTCCTCCCAGGTTATCGTAAAGTTGATTTGGCAAGTGGTGAAATCTTGCTGTCAATATTCCTGCCTTGGAATAGGACTTTTGAGTTTGTGAAAGAGTTTAAACAGTCTCACAGAAGGGATGATGATATTGCAATTGTAAATGCTGGTTTTCGTGTTCATCTTCAGGAACATACTGAAAACTGGGTGGTTGCTGATGCATCACTTTTTTATGGTGGGGTGGCTCCATATTCACTTGCAGCAACAAAAACTAAGGAATTTCTAATAGGAAAGATTTGGGACCAAGATCTGTTGCAAAATGCATTGAAAGTCTTACAAAAGGATATATTACTCAAGGACAATGCTCCTGGTGGAATGATAGAGTTCCGGAAATCTTTGACTCTAAGTTTCTTTTTTAAATTTTTTCTTTGGGTGTCTCAACAAATGGATAGCATCAAAGAGGGTATACCATTATCCCATCTATCTGCTGTGCACTCAGTCCATCGCCCACCAATCACTGGATCTCAGGACTATGAAATCTTGAAACGTGGGACTTCAGTGGGTTCTCCAGAGGTCCATTTATCTGCAAGACTTCAGGTTTGTTGAACTTATTTGACAAAGTCATATCCCAAGTTTACATTATGTATTCTTCCCTAAATTATTTATAAAATGTTGTATCTTTTTTCCGTGCTTCTCTCTCTGTTTAATTTGCAAATGTGATTGTATGAATGATTAAATCCTATTACTTATCTCTACGTTGTAGTGGACTTTAAACCGTGGCAGGAATTTGTTACTTTTTGACCCTATAAAGAAGTCATATGTCAAACCTGAGATGCTCTGAAGAAACATATATTATCCCCATATTTTATATGCAAAATGCAACTTCCATGCTCTTTTTATCTAGTTTGCCCATTATCATTCCTCTGTCTTGGCATGTTATTGGTATTGATGCCTTTTGGGACCATTCAATGATAGACATGGATTTAGTTTCTTATATACAAACACATAAGCTTTGAAACGATATGCCTTTTTGTTGGGTACTTTTTTTTTTCTAAATTTTTTAAATATATGGGATCCTTGTTATTGGTTTATCCAGCAAATTCTAATCATACTTTGTAGTATTTTGTGTTAATGAGTTGCCTGTATCGTTTGTTACCCACATTCTCCTCCCTCTCTCTTTCATACCTTTCACATTTTACCTCAGGTCTTGTCCGTCTTTCTCGTATGTTTGGCAAATGTATTCATTTTCTGCAAATTATGCCTTCTACTTTTCTGTTGAACGCTTGGCTACCCGGCTAACATAACTTGCACTCAGGTTACAGGAGAGGCAGAATATGCTGATGACACACAAATGCCTCCAAATGGTTTGCATGCTGCTTTAGTTTTGAGTAGAAAACCCCATGCCCGAATAATTAGTATTGATGATTCAGAGGCCATATCTTCACCTGGATTTGTGAGCTTATTTCTGGCCAAAGATATACCAGGTGATAATAAAATTGGACCAGTTGTTGCTGATGAGGAGCTTTTTGCTGTAGATCATGTCACTTGTGTGGGCCAGGTACCTATTTTACTGAATAGTATCTCACAAGTGATTTCTTATTATATTTTTTAGATTTAAGGGAAATTAATTCTGACTTCAATCTACACACTTTACTCTTCATGCTTTACATCCCTCACAATCTTCTGTTAACTAGTCTTCACAGTTAGCTTATCATCTAATCATACAAATATACAACGAATTGTACTTCGAGGTCTTATATTATAATGAAAATTTCCCAATTAACTATGGCTTCCTGCCCAATCACACCGAAATAATCACTTAGCCTCCCACTAATGATTGCCTTTCACTTTCTGTACGCATCTGACCAAATCTCTGAATTGAAGGATGGCACTTGCATGCATTAGTAATAAATTCTAATGGAATATTTAGTCTTGCATTAGCCTTTTGCCACTATTAGTCAATGGGATATACATGTACGTTTCCAGGTTATAGGAATAGTTGTGGCCGATACTCATGAAAATGCAAAGATTGCAGCAAGAAAAGTTCACGTTAACTATGAGGAGCTTCCAGCTATCCTTTCAATACAGGATGCTATCAATGCTAGAAGTTTTCATCCCAACACAGAAAAGTGTTTGAGTAAAGGTGATGTTAATCACTGTTTTCAATCAGGTCTATGTGATAGAATAATTGAAGGGGAAGTTAACATGGGAGGTCAGGAACACTTTTATCTGGAGCCACATAGCAGTTTGATATGGACAGTGGATGGAGGAAATGAAGTTCATATGATATCATCTACTCAAGTAAGTTACACAATTTTTTAATACATGTACATTTCGGAAACTGAAGTTGTATGAAATATTTAACTTGTTTAATCCTCTCTATTGCTTTTATGGAAGGATTCACTCATGTATGTCTGAACCACTTTAGTATTTGTATACAATTAAGTATTGAGAACTGCAGATCTATATAATGATCATAGCAGAGTTAAACAATGGACAAATAGTAAATAGGAGGGCATTCAATTATACAACTTATTCCATTTTGGAAACTTTGTCTTTGGCATAATTAATATTTCTTTACTAAGGCATGTTGTTTTATATGCTGTACAACTCAAAATGGGATAGAGGTATACTGAAATTTTAGTTGAATAATGAATAAACAGGCTTGTTTTTATGTCAGCATTTTTTATCTAAAGCTTTGGACAGAAAAATGAAAATTTGCAGCAAAAAAGACTATTAAGAGATGGTGCTTATGTGGACATCGTTGAAATTTTATTTTATGATGGTATTGGCATTGAGAAGGATAGACGACTAAATAAAGAGGATTATCAACATGCTCAGATGGTTCCTTTCCTTCCATTTTGACTGGGTAGAAAAATTTAGTCCTCTGTTTTTCTGTTGCAAGATTTTTGTGGGCGCTGGTGTTGTTTTCTTCAGTCTCACTTTCTTATTCAGTTGTGTTAGATAGGCCTAGACCTATGGAAGGTAGTTATGCATGTCTGTTAGTGTTGAGTGGTGCTGGCTGGTATTCGTTGTTACCTTGAAGAAAATAACCGCATTGTGTTGTTGCAGGCCCCTCAGAAGCACCAGAAATATGTTTCTCATGTTCTTGGCCTTCCCATGTCAAAGGTAGTTTGCAAAACAAAGCGAATTGGTGGTGGTTTTGGGGGGAAGGAGACAAGATCAGCCTTTATTGCTGCTGCAGCTTCAGTTCCATCCTATCTCTTGAATCGGCCAGTGAAAATCACTCTGGACCGAGATGTAGACATGATGATAACTGGGCAACGCCATAGTTTCCTAGGAAAGTACAAGGTATGGACTACTATTTACTTGCATTTAAGTGGTGTTTTTCTTTATACATCAATGTTTTACTGAAACTAAATCCTGTGAAATTCTGTATTTTTAAAATATATGTGATACTTGCGCTCCCTATTTTTGCCACAATATGATTTCGAGAATATCTTCTCTTGGTGTTTGCTTTGCAAGCCCATAATTGACTGTCTGACATCCTTTGTTCTTTCCTTATTGTGATGTTCATTTGGCTCTTGTTTTGCTTCCTTACAACAATGAGGACAACCCCCACCCCTTTTATCTTGTTCCTCCAGGGTGGAGATCAGCTACATGGATTACTCAATTCCATTGATTTCTATCAATAACCAAAATTTGTGAAAACTGTTCAAACCAATATTTAATGGTTTCTCCAAATGTTTTCATAGGTTTACATATTCCCTTTTTTAATGGATTATCATCATCCATTTGAACTCAATTCTGGAAAAAAAAATCTTACCAGGAAGAGATAATTAACCTTGCTTTGCTTCTTGCTAATCCGTGATTTTGTACATTCTTGTTCTTGTCAATTGTTTTCAGTAACAGCAATTTTTTTTTTCATGTAGTTGAGTTATTAATGAGGGTTATTATCTGATTCAGGTTGGATTTACAAATGAAGGGAAAGTACTTGCAGTGGATCTTGAAATTTATAACAATGGTGGAAACTCACTGGATCTGTCACTTGCCATCCTTGAACGTGCTATGTTTCATTCAGACAATGTATATGAAATACCAAATATGAGAATAGTGGGGAGAGTTTGCTTCACTAATTTCCCTAGCCACACTGCTTTCCGTGGATTTGGTGGACCTCAAGGCATGCTGATTACTGAAAACTGGATTCAAAGGATTGCTGTGGAACTCAAGATGAGTCCAGAAAAGATAAGGGTAAGTTGCAGAATTTTGGATTTCTCTGTCTTGTACATTTGAAATTTCACTGTCATCTCACTTGATTTTGGCTACTCTAGTCAATCTTCCTGAACTAAGTTTCTTTCTAGGAAATTAACTTTCAAGGAGAAGGATCCATTCTGCATTATGGCCAGAAAGTTCAGTACAGCACACTAGACCCATTGTGGAATGAGCTTAAGTTATCTTGTGACTTTGCGAAGGCACGTGAAGAAGTTGACCAATTCAATAGGCATAATCGCTGGAGGAAGCGTGGCATTGCTATGGTTCCTAATAAGTTTGGTATATCCTTTACAACGAAGCTTATGAACCAGGTAAAATCTGAATTCTGTCATGATATTTTAATTTTTTTTAAAATGAAATTTAAAGTGATTTCAATTTTCAACTGGAATTCTAGGAGATAAGCAAAATCTTGTGAAGTTTGTTTTATTTTGTTTGTGGTAACGAAATTTCTGGCATACAAGATTGGGTAGCAGCTGTTAGGGACTGTCCAGAGTTTATTTCTAATATAGATTTTTTTTTTCATTTTGTTTTTTTATTTTATTTTATAATTAAAAAAATTCTGTGTTTCATTTTCTACTATCAGTTATCAAGACTTCTCAGAACAATTGTTTAACTAAAATAAGTTGATGCACTCAGTTCTAGCCAATACACATTCCCTTTAAAATAGGTTGAAGTTATCAATTAGTGTGGGATTTTTCTGATAGTAGTTGCTATCAGTTAATGCATTTTTCTGTATTATATATCTGCAAAATGTGATAATGAAACGAGCAGAATCTCCCAAATGAGACTCTAGCTCCTCTTCTCTTCTCTGCTCTAGATAACAAACTACTCTTAATCTCTCTTTTTAACTAACTCCCCCCTTTTCTTGCTGCTGCCTATAGTGGAATATGTGCCCTAATTATTCTTGGGCTTCAGGTGTAAAGAGAAGGGTTAGGGACCTTGAGGGGCTTGGGGTTTGGGCATCATGTTTTTTCTTAAACCTCTCTTACATCAGAGAAAGTATATAAAGAGAAATTCCTTGACAAAATTACGACTGAGAGAAGGGACAGTTGATCTGGAAATGAGAGTTCAGGTTATCTCTACATGTAATAAATCTGTCCATGCAGGGATCACATGGCGTATTCTGCTGCTTGCATTTTCTTCCTCTTGAATTCTGTTGCTTCATATATATATTTTTTTAATTCTCACTGTATTATTCTTCTTTCCCACGCAAATGCATGGGATATTGCATCTAGTATGGACATAAACCACATCAAATTTTAAAGCATAACATATGATCTGAATAGTATACATCATGTTAAGGGTAAGGGAGGGCTATTTATACTAGAAGTATACATTACGAAGCCCAGCCCAGTCAAATTCCTATGATACTAATCATAGGACTTCTTAGTTCAATTAGACCTACATTATTTGCTTATTTTTTATATTCTTGTGGTGCTTTCATTTAAAATTTTCTTTTGCATTTTATTCCTATTTTATTGTGAAATGAGTGCATTATTAGATAGTAATAATGGTGTACTTTCATATTTTCCTAATAACTGTAGGCTGGTGCTCTGGTTCAAGTATATACGGATGGAACTGTTTTAGTTACCCATGGGGGTGTAGAAATGGGGCAAGGTTTGCATACCAAGGTTGCCCAAATTGCTGCTTCAGCTTTCAATATCCCTCTTAGTTCTGTTTTTATATCAGATACTAGTACTGACAAGGTATTAAAGTTACTCTTTGAATGTGTTTATGTTGTTTTTCTTCTGTGAAATTAGTGTCTGCTACTAGTAGACTACCAGGTAAATAATACTTTTTTTTTTCTCAGTTCCTTGCCATTTTTTTGAGTTTTTAGTGAAGTGGACTTGTTCCAAAAGAAAATCAGTGAAGTCAAATTCAAGGTTTAGAACTCCAAACTCCAGTTGGTAGTTTTAGAAAGTTGCACAGATTTGCAAAATATAATTAGAAGAAACATTGTAATCACTTTTATATAAAATGATCAACTCTTCGAAGTAATTTTGGAGAAGAACTAAAGCTAGCAAAAGGAGACTGGTGTTTGGAACCTTGCTGTTTACAAATATTTTGAATAACATAGTAATATCCTTCTGTATTTTCTGGTTCATTTGGATTATCCTTTTCCATTCCCCCCTCTTTACCCTTTCTTGAATCTTGGATTATTGTTTCTGATGCTAAATTTCTTGATCTCCTCATGCTTGCTGCAAAATTAGGTCCCTAATGCTTCTCCAACAGCAGCTTCTGCAAGTTCTGATATGTATGGAGCAGCGGTTTTAGATGCATGTGAGCAGATAATGACGCGCATGAAACCTATTACTTCACAGCGTAACTTCAACTCATTTGCCGAGGTACTCAGATTTTTAACTTTGTTTCTTAGTCAACCTATCTAGTTAGAATAAATGACGAAATAAGCAAATTTTGTTCGTTGTATTTCATGGAAGCTGTATTTTTATATGAATGTTAGATTTAAATGTTTTTGGTCCCTAAACTTTGTCTCTGAAATATGTTTGGATTTTTCTGTTGGTTCCTAATATTTCTTTTTTACTTTTGGTACCTAAAAAAATTATTTAGTATTTCATCCTTCAAAAAAATTTGATTTATTAAGTGGTCCTCAAAATATTTTTGGATTTTCTTTCTTAGTCAGCAAAATATTTTGTGAGTTTTCTTTTTGTCCTTGAAATTATTTTTTCTATCACATTTTTTTTAATCATATGATGACATGTCAAATTAACAGATTCAATTTAATGGTATAGATGAAATACAACATAAGAAATATTGATGAACAAAAGGAAAAGGTTGTTAAAAACCAAAACAAAACTCTGAACATACTTCGGAGAAAAAATATATTTAAATCTAAATTTTATGAAAAAAATGCTGAAGAAATTAAGAAAATGTTTAGGCTCTTTAGAATCTCTAAAAAGTTAAAAACAAAAGGCACTTTAATAGATCTTCCATACTTTCATGTAAATATATTGGGTTTCAAGATGAAACAGATAAAAGTGATTACATTAGGTAGAGGATTGTATAAAAAATTATATCTGCTATGTTACGAATTCTGCTAAAGTGTACAGGTCATATAGACCATACACTATGCCCACAAGTCTTTTCATTACAAGGAACTTTTCCATTGTCTCTGCTGTTCTAATTTGTCTTGTGATTGAAAACTATTGAACCTGTTCTGTTATGCTCTTGTTATTTTCAGCTAGTTTGTGCGTGCTATGCAGAGCGAATAGATCTTTCTGCCCATGGATTTTATATTACGCCTGATATTGGTTTTGATTGGGTGACGGCTAAAGGAAAACCTTTTAGATATTTCACTTACGGGGCTGCATTTGCTGAGGTTGAAATTGACACTTTGACCGGAGATTTTCACACGAGAATGGCAAACGTATTTCTGGATCTAGGTTATTCTCTCAATCCAGCAATAGATGTTGGACAGGTACTTTTTTTCTATGATTGTTTATTATTAATTTCTGAATATACAAGGTTAAGGATGGAGAACTAGCACAGTAGAGAGGACAGGAATTCCTCTAAACGGAAATAAAAAAATTTGATAGAAAAGATCTTAAGTCAGTTTCCTAATATTTGGCTTTCGTAAATGAGTTAAATATTTTTAAGCATTATTTTAAAACAAAATGCTTGTGTTCACTTTTTGGGTTGATCAGAGAAATTACAATATATTGTTTGATTGTGATAAAATAACATTGGGTTAATATGCAATGGTTTCACTTTCTGAGAATTATGAAAATTTTCAAAAACTGTTTTTGGACAAGTCTTTATTGAGTTTTGGTTCTGGATTCTTTCTACCAAGACGGTTTTGGGAAAATGGTGAAAGTTGTCTTCTTTGCTTGTGTACAAGATTAAACACTCCTTTCAATAACAAGTTTCTCCCTATTCTTGAATTGTTGTATTTTTTCATGATAGTTTCATATTTGTTCTTGCTTTTTTTTCACAGATCGAGGGAGCTTTTGTTCAAGGTTTGGGTTGGGTAGCTTTGGAAGAACTTAAATGGGGAGATGCAGCACATAAATGGATCACGCCTGGATGCCTTTACACAACTGGACCTGGAGCTTATAAAATTCCTTCTGTAAATGATGTTCCCTTCAAATTTAACGTCTCACTTCTGAAGGTATATTCCTGAACCCTGAACAATTATTTTTTGCTCTTTTCTTGAGGTAAGTGGATGATTCACCTTGAAATGCTTCCAATGTGCTACATTTTCCAGTGGCACAGTGGAATCATGAGTTTAATCCCTGACATAGGGAGGATATTGGCTGGTGTAAAGATGAAAAATGAACAAAGATAATCCTTGTAATTAACAAAAATTACTGGCCCAATTCTAATACTAGGGAAATATGGAACTAATAGATTTGACGCTTTGCATAAAAAAAATCATTTGTGTTACATGTCTTTTTGGAAGAGGAAAAAAGAGTTGATTACTGTAGTGGGAGTCTGAGATATTGACTGTCTCGAAAAATTTATCTAAGATCTTAATTGGTATAATGGAGAGAAATAAAGAGGATAAGTGGAAATAGATGAAAAAGAGACTGAAAGTTAAATTTATTTTCATCTATCCCTCTTTTTCTTATTTCTCACCCATCAAACACACAATAAAAACATTCTGCTAACTGAATAAAATACCCACGATCTGATTTAAATATGTTGGAATTTATGCCTAAAATCGTGAGAGCTGTGTTGTCATTTTCTTTTTGGTATTTATAGAAACACATTGCTACCTGTTTATCTTAAGCCTCTTAATTTCTTAAAAATTGTTTTCCCATTTCCCTAACCCATTCCATAACCCATGGCCAAAGATTTAAAACACTGATGTTATATTGCGTTTGAATTGTAGTATGAGTCATATAATCACAATTCTATAAGATTTTGAAGGTTTTCCACATGACTTAAAGCCATTTATTGGTGATTAACTTGGCTGTTTAGCTATTCCCCTATATGTAGCACAATAATCACAAATTGAAGATATCAACGTCTGATAACTTACCTTGTTTGATTGATAGGGTCATCCAAATGTTAAGGCCATCCATTCTTCCAAAGCTGTTGGTGAGCCTCCATTTTTCCTAGCATCATCTGTGTTATTTGCCATCAAGGATGCCATCATAGCTGCCAGAGCTGAAATGGGGTGTTATGACTGGTTTCCTCTTGACAGTCCAGCAACTCCTGAGAGAATTCGGATGGCTTGTTTAGATGAATTAACAACGTCCTTTGTTAACTCGGATTTCCACCCCAAACTTAGTGTGTGATCCTCTGCTCTTTTCTTTCACAGTTAATTTCTTATCATAGCAAAATGAGAATGTCATAATGAATGTTTCGCATATCCAAAAACCTAGAAAATATGATGCAGCAATTCACCATAAAAGCAGTGGCAACTTACTGACTCTACCTTGTCTGTATTTTTTTAAAAACTTAGTATTATGATAAAGAATTTAATAAAAAATAAGAAAATATATTTATT
>Ga0123341_1001229_pt1 | contig 18663 bp, 14 predicted proteins | sample Turbeapinknodule_FD_89959 | JGI IMG/M metagenome (GOLD analysis project Ga0123341, IMG submission 89959) | Root nodule microbial communities of legume samples collected from Mexico - Turtle bean Mexico pink nodule | ecosystem: Host-associated > Plants > Roots > Nodule | place: Mexico: Nepantla...
GTTTCACCTATGCAACCATGGTAGACAGTTCCAAATCCTCCTTTACCCACAACCCTCTCAAAATTATTGGTAATACTTCGAACCTCTGAGTAGGTGAACTCTTGTTTCTTTGAGTCCACACTCTCAGTTTTGTTGAAACAACTTAGCTTGTGCCTATTCATGAAAACTAATATAGAAAAAGAAAAGTATATATTTAATAATCATATGAGTAATCATATTGGTATAGCCAGATCTGATATGACATGTAATGTGGTAGAAAAGAAAAGAAAAAAAAGGAAACAATGAGATAGAAGTAGGAGAAAAATATTTGTGCATCATTTTTCTTATGATAAAGATTCTTTATACCTCTAACAAAAATTAATGCAAATAATAACTTAAAAAGATTAGTGATCTAAGACAAGTATAAAAGTTAAGGATTATAATTGTTTAACTAGCACATTGACATGATAGAACTCTTGAAAAAAAAAGGTGATGAGAAGTTGTTATATGTACCTAGAAGTCTTCTTCTATAAATAAAGGAGAGTGCTGCTGAAAGGATGAGAGCTGCAAGAGTTGCTACTAGCAGTGGAATTACTATCTTATTCCTGGTGTGACAAGGACCTGAGAAGCAAAGATCTGGATTTCCACCAACACTTGCAAAACATTATGAAAGAAACCTTAAAAATTGTTAAGAAAAAGTGTTTGACAAGTCACGATATCCTAACAAGAACATGACCAAATTATTAGAGTGTTTAGCAAATAAATTTATTTTTCTGACATAATTTAGTTATAAATTATAAGTAGTTTTTGTTAATTTATTGTAATCTATAAGTTTAGTTGATTTTTAAGTGTGTTTTTTAGGGGCTAGGGAAGCAGGATTAACCAGTAAGCAAGACTGTGCCAGCCTCCATTTGAGAGTTTGACTGATACTTTCGTTTGTTAGTCTGTCTACTTTTTCTATTCTAAAATATGGATGCATTTTTTTAAAATTTTTATATTATGTGTAAAATATGAAAATTAATTCATTAAAATAAAAAATAAAATAATTTAAATAATTATCATTTTTGTATTATATTATTAGTTGAGTGCAATTGTACAATATAATGGTAATTTAAATACCAAAGGTTACAATTATTCATTATAATTGAATAATTTAATATATATCTAGAAATCAGATTAATGTTAATTTTTTTAAGCATGCCCAAGTGAGATATACTGGCCTGTTACTCTTATGTATTCTTACTAATTTTGATGTTATCTTATTATTTTATTTTAATAATGTATTTTACGTTTATATAAAAATATTGACAATTTAAATTAATAAAAAAGTAACATTATAATTACTGAAATATATACTTCTATACTAATTTACATTTATCAACTAACACTTTAACTCTTGATCTTTCTAAACACCGTTAATAATGATGTCAAAATTATATCTGTTTCGATCATATATCAATGAACTAACTATAAGAAAGTTTAAATTGTTAAATAATATAAAATGATATATTTTCTTTCTCTGTACATATATAGTATTATACATATATCTTAATTTAATCTCCTATTTTGAAAAACAAAAATTTACAGTATTAGAAAAGAAATTCACTTATTCTGTAATAATTAATATGTAAATAGAAAAAATTAAATAAAAAAATATAAAAGTCCATACTATTCATTCACAATTATATTTCTGATTAAGTATGAAAGTTTTATCTTATCATCGAGGTAAAACTCCACTAACGGTCATATTGTCTGAAATATTAATTAAATATTATTTATAAAAAAAATAAAAATCACAAAAAATATGATATTATAAAAAACATGTAAAAAAGGACATGCTTCATAAATTAAGATTTTTTTACTATTACTAATGCAAAACGTCCATTTACGACACTAAATTCACAACGTCTTTACGGTCAAACGCTGTCCATCAAAATGTGGTGGCATTTTTTAAATTAAAAGTGTAAAATGGCGGTTGTGAATGAAACTTGTTTTACACTCGTTTTATTATCCTAATTCGAAATGTGTCACGCTTTCGCTTTCGTTTTCGTTTGTCTTTTCATTGCTCTTATTCTCGTGTTCTCTGCTTGTTCTTTGTTTCCGTTGCGACATTCACTCAATATTGTAAGTTCTTTCTCTTTTACCATTCACTCATTCCATTTTCCTCCATTGCTTATTGGTTTGTCTCCTCCATTGGTAAGGTTTTCGTTGTTGCTATCACTTCACTGTTTCATTGGTCCATCGTTGTTTCAATGGTCCACCACTATTTTTGTTTGTCGTTGCTAGCTGCTATCCTTTTCCACCGTTGCCCTTCATCATTGTTTTGTCTTCAGGCAAAACTTTGGTGGTGTTTTTAATTTTTTTGAAAATATATTTTTAGTATTATTATATTTTGTATTTATTATAATTTATATTTATTTTTAATTTATATTTATATTATGTTAGTTGTTAGGTTAGAATATAACTATTAATTAGATTTTAAATAGATTTATATTATTTAGTATTTATAATGAATTGAATGATTTTTAATTTGTATATTTAATATTTATTACAATTTATGTTATGTTAGTTGTTAGGTTAGAATAGAATTATCGATTTGGTATTGAGTCGAGAAGTATTCGACCCTTAACAATTGATACGTGTTGGTATAAAGTTCGGGAGTGTTTGACCCTCAACAATTGATATGTGTTGGTATTGAGTTTGGGGGTGCTCGACCCTCGACAAACGTGAGATTTCACACTTATTAGTGAACTCCTAAATGACCATTACAAAACATAATGGATCGAAATTGGATTAACTTTGTTCGCTTAAGTGATGAATACGAAAGATGAGTAGAAGAATTTATACAATTTGCGCAACATAACACCAATAATAGTGGTCATGATGGAGTAAAGTTTAGGTGTACGTGTGTTAATTGTTTGAACAGAAGGAGATTGTATATTAACAAAATCAAGGAGGACCTTCTATTGTTAAGTTTCTTCGATCTTATACAACTTGGACATGACATGGTGAATTATTAAATTTACCAAGTGCTTTCGTATCCGAAGAATATGTGGGATCCACCATGTATGATGTAGTACATGGTGAAGTAAATGATGATCGATTAGAGGACATGATTTGTGATGTTTAGAGCTGAGTCTTTTGAAGAAACGCATGAATATGGAAGTATGTTAAGTGATGCAAAGACTCTGTTGTATCCTGGATCAATTAACTTCACACGGTTGTTGATGGTGTTAAGATTGATAAATTTGAAGGGAATAAATTGATGGATTGATAAAAGTTTCACGTAATTGCTTAAGTTGTTGAAAATTATGCTTCCAGAAGGAAATACTCTACCTAATCGTAATTATGAGGCCAAAAAGATTCTTTGTCCAATGGTACAGAGTATAAAAACATACATACATGTCCTATTGATTGTATATTATACATAAAAGATTTTTAATTGTTGAAAAATTGCCCGAGGTGTGGGTTATCACGTTATAAGTTGAAACAAAAAGATGATGATACTATTGAAAAGATAAAAAAGCATGGACCCCCAATGAAGGTTATGTGGTATCTTCCCATCATTCCAAGGATGAAGCGTTCGTTTACAAACCCAAATGATTCGAAGAATCTTAGATGACATGCAGATGAGAGGAAATGTGATGGCACCTACCAACATCCAACTGATTCTATTCAATGGAAGAAATTTGATGATGAGTTTTCAGAGTTTGGTAAAGAGTCAAGAAATATCTGAGTTGGTAATATGAATACGAATCACAGTTCATGGCCTATTTTACTAGTTATTTACAACTTACCTCCTAGATTGTGCATGATGCTGTTTATGATGATATCTGGTCCAAGACATCCAGGAAATGACATAGATGTTTATCTAAGTCCCCTAATTGAAGATTTAAAATTAATGTGGGATTAAGGTGTTAAAGTATTTGACGGATTCGCTAATGAAACTTTCAAGATGCATGTCATGTTATTTTGCACCATCAATGACTTTCCAGCATATGGTAACTTATCAGGGTATAATGTTAAGGGTCATAAAGCATGTCCAATATGCGAAGAAGACATCGCTTCTCAACCATTGAAACATGAAAGGAATACACTATATCTTCGGCATCAGAGGTTTCTTAAAAGTCATCATCCTTACCGGAGGTTGAAGAAAACCTTTAATGGGCATCAAGATACTGGTAGTCCACCAACTCCATTAACTGGTGTTGAGGTTTACCAAAAGGTAAATAGCATAGGTCACACCTTCGGTAAGTTGAAAAAGTCATATGTGACAAACATATGGAAGAAAAAATCAATCTTCTTTGATCTTTCGTACTGGTCGAGGTTAGAAGTCAAACATTGTATAAATGTAATGCATGTTGAAAAGAATGTATGTGATAGTTTAATTGATACATTTCTTAACATTAACGGGAAGACGAAGGATGGTCTAGATGCTCGTTTAGATTTGATTGATATGAACATACGAGGCGACTTGGCACCGATACAAATGGGTAAGCGTACATATTTGCCCTCAGCTTGTTGCACCATGTTAAAAGATGAAAAAATAAGTTTTTTTCAATGTCTAAAGGGTGTGAAAGTGCCACAAGGACATTCCTCAAATGTTAAGAGCCTAGTGTCAATGAAAGATTTGAAGCTAATTGGGTTGAAGTCTCATGATTGTCATATCTTAATGCAACAGTTTTTGCCTATAGCTATTCGTGGGATCTTACCACAAAATGTTAGACATTCCATAACCCGTTTGTGCTCATTCTTCTCTTCCATTTGTTGTAAATTCTTTGATCCAGTGATCCAGTAAAGTTAGATGAACTTGAAGATGAAATTATTGTTATCTTGTGTGAATTGAAAATTTTCTTTTCTCCGTCTTTTTTTTTACATCATGGTTCATCTAGTTCTGCATCTGGTAAGAGAGGTTAGAATGTGTGGACCAGTGTACTTAAGATGGATGTATCATGTTGAGTGGTATATGAAAATTTTGAAAGGGTATGTCAAAAATCATTATCATCAAGAAGCTTCAATGATTGAAAGGTACACAGCTGAAGGAAGTATTGAATTTTGTTCAAAGTACATGTCAAAAGCAAATCCAATAGATCTTCCAGCTAACTCATGGCACCATAGACATTCTACATGTAAATGTTTACATGGTGTACATGTGGTAAGCAAATCTCGATCAAAAGTCTTACAAGCACATTTGTATATATTGAATAACACATATGAGGTTATACCTTACACAAATGCTCATAAAGCCATTGTGAAGGCAAATAACCCAAGACAACCAGAGAAATGGTCTCGATGGAACATAATAGAACTTTCATGCCTTTGTTTAGGGTTTAGGGTTAAAAGATTCAACGACATCGGAGACCTTGACTTGGTTGGTTGATAGATTGAAGTTTGATGTCATTTCTTGTACAAGTTACAAAGTGAACAATTATATATTTTACACGAAGTCTGTGGATAAAAATAGTACAGTTCAAAATTGTAGTATTACTCTTGAAGTCGAGTCAATGTAGTTTTCCACTTCAAAAGATATAAATCTTGTAGTTGGATCAATGACATACTATGGTATTATAGAAGAAATATGGGTGGTTAACTGTACTAAGTTTTATGTTCCAGTTTTCAAGTGTAAATGGATTGACGATAAGAGTGAGGTTAAAATTGATGAATCAGGATTCACATTAGTTGACTTTCGAAAGATAGGTTATCGAGATGAGACATTTATAATGGTTCAACAAGCTTATCAATTTTTTTTATGATGTAGGTATCTTTACCTATATTACAATTTACTTTATATTAAATTATTATTGATTATGTTTTAACTAATAACTTGTAGATATTTGTTTGGAGTTTCTAGCAATGACGGGAATCAAGATGTCCATGGATTCTTGGATCCCTATTATATTGATCCAATTGGAGCAAAAATATATGAAACCCAGTCATGCATCACTAACACTATGGGAAAATAGGAAAAACAGGTTTATCTTTGTCTTTATATTAATGAATAAGTTCAATTATAAGTCGTCAATTGTTACTATTTCATGTTTAAAATATTTATTAACTCTTTTCATAGATGATATAGGGATCATTGACAATTACTTGTCTTATCCATGGTTGATAAGACTGCTATGTGGTTTTGTTCTCTGCACAAGAAGTCATCCACACATCTAAAACATATAATTAATGTAAGTACACTATAAACTTAATTGTGTATGTTACTTAAACATCTACTAACACAGTTTTTTGTATTAATCAGTTCATGATGTGGATATAACATCCTCAAAGGTCTATTCAATTCAAATTATCAAAAATCTGACATGGTTGATACTAAAAGTTTGTATTTTTTGTCTTTCTCTTTTCATTATTTATCAATATTAACTTTTAATTTCTAATGAATTATAGTGTAATAGGCAACTAGGAGGCTACGAGTGTGGCTATTACGTTATGCAATGGATAATTACCATTATAAGAGCAGGCATTACAGGGGATTGAGAGTAAGTAATAATATTTAAATTATTTTTTATAATTCTTTTACATATATGTATTTTAACACTAATTAATGTGAACATTATTTTGTAATGCAATTCTTTATGGATGAGAACCCACTACCTTTGCATGTCATAGAATATGCGAGACATGTTTGGGCCACATATTTCCTTAATTTCTGTAACTCTAGGATAATTAATCAATAGTGTACGAATTAGATAGATAAATAAGAATATGTTATTAGTGTTTATAATACATTTTTATCAATATATATAATTTGATTCTTTGAATTTATGTATCTGACTGGTTGGATTTTAATTAAACAGGTCAATTTATATAGGAATTAGCATTAAACATAATGAACTAAAAAAATTCCCTTAAAAACAACAATTTATAACCTAAACTGCCGTTTTATACCTCTCAGAAGGGTATAAAACGACAATTATAGTAATAACTGCCATTTTAGTGCATCATCTGTGTTGAGGTTAGGAAGAGTATAAAACGGCGATTTTTACCACAATCGTCATTTTATAACTCATGCATGTATTGGGAAGGTGTAAAACGACGGTTATGGTCATAACCGTCATTTTAGTGTGACATTAACACGATAGTCAAATAACTACCGTGTTTGTCCAAAGAGAATAAACTACGTGTTGAAACACAACGATCCTATAATCATCGTTTTAATATTAAAGTAACCGTCATTTTTTACCTTTTCTGCATCAATGTATTATTCTCGCATGATAAAAAAACAATAAATAAAAATATTATTTAGAACATAAATGATAAACATGTATGTAGAAACTATTTAATTTGATAAAATTTAGGTTTAAGTTTCCTGAATGCAATGCATGCATTATTTGAAAGAAAATCACATAGACAAATATTGTATATTTAAGTTCTTGATGAGAGAAAAAAAATAATAATTTAAAGATATGAGTGATCTTAATGAATCTTAAACCGCGCGAGTAAAACAAAATTATGTAATAAGAGAAGAGTTATTCGTTCAAAGAATAAACAAATTTTATAAGTTACCTAATAAGAGTATGAGAAAAAATAAATAAATAAAAATATATATATTAGTTAATACGAATGATTCGGATTGTGAGTTAATTTAGCCATATTATTCAAGTTTGATATTTGATCAGAATTTTTGGAAAAATCATTTTATTTTAATTTTGAATGAAAGAAATAAAAACATAGCGATGGCGATATCATATGCATACCTTAATATAAGCAGGGACCCATTCCTTATTCTCTCAGAGAGTTTTAAAGGAATTGAGCCTGATAGTTTATTACCTCCTATATTTCTGCAGAGAAAGACAATAATATAATTTTCTATATTCTCAAAATAATATCAAAATCAATAAATGTAATCATGATCGTTTTATGACTTACAAAATCATCAAGAACTCAAGTTCAGATAATGAATCAGGTATAGAACCAGTTAAATTGTTATTAGACAAATCCCTGCAAATTATGAGACTCAATGAGAATCATGGTAAATTATGAACAAATGTTTATCCAAAAGATTTATATGTATGCTTACAAATATTGTATTAACTTCAGATTTGATATGGCCTCAACTATGCTTCCATTCAACCCACTAGAGGACAGGTTCCTGAAAAATTGACTCATAGTGAAAACCAGCACTAAGTTATAAGTGATGAGTTTGTAGTAGGTTTTGTGCAGACAACATACAAAGATATGATTCTAGGTTGGTTGTGTCCATTGTAGCTGCAGTTCACACCCTTCCACATCTCAGTTTTAGGGCTACAGGGATCTCCTTGCCATATTTGTTTGATGTTGTACGTTGACTTTATTTGCATAATGGCACCAACTATATTTATATAACTAGTTAGTAACATGCATATATGTCACACTATCACAAAGACAAGTTAGAAGAAGTAAGAGTCTCATAAAGAGAAAGATAGTATATGTCACTGAAAATATTTCAAATCACATACTATTAATGAACTTTAATCATAAATCAATCTTATAAAATCGATTTAGAAGTTGAGGTTTGCACCCACTATGAAATGTTTTAATCTCTAGTTGATATGTGATCTTCAACTCATCTCCTCACGCCAAGATTGTCAATACATGTGTGTGATTATATATTTATGAGTGGTTCAATGGCGATCTCATAACAGGTAGTCTGATAAACCCAACAAACTCTCACTAGGATATACTCGAAATGACTTTGATATCATATTAAAAAGTGAACTTTAAGTCTAATTCAACCTTATAAAACCAACTTATAAAGTGAAATTTACACTTATTATAAAATGTCATAATCTCACATAGGATTATCAAATTAAGTATAGTATATATGTAATGTGATAAGTACCATCATTTTGATATGTTTCTGGTAGATCTAGGGTCTTCCCTTCATAGAGCTCAATGCCATTCAGTATAGGGGACATAGTTGCTTTATTTGTTCTGTTGATCCAAATTTGTAACTCAGTTTCAGAGGATACATACATCACAGTATCGTGACCCAGGAAAGAATAACTGGCATTAGTCACAAAGAGTGCCCCATTCACATAAACATTGAATTCTCTAGTTTGATCAGCTGCAAGCTTCTCTATCTCAGCAAAGTACATGTATACATATAATGCGATTGTACCATTGATTAGCTGATACGAAAATCTCAAATTATCACTTGCATTTTCTGGTGTTGCTGCTGTTTGAAAGACAGTGGAGGGTACCCCATTATTCGAATGTTCTTCATTAGCTACGGCAAGAGTTGTACTAATCTGTTTCCAGCCATGTGGATTGTAGGGTGACCAAATTCGATCATAAATATCATCAGGGTACCTAAAGCAAAAGGAACCGAATTCATTTCCAATTGACAAAAATACACCCTCTGTAAAGGAAGAATATGTTATCAGTATATATGTTTTACACATATATTATTATAAAAAGTGAATTTTAACTATAACTCAATCAATCGAAATATTTTTATGTCTAGTTTAGTTAATATGGATCTTCGACATCTAACCTAATTTTGATCTATATGTTTTAATCATTGTCAGAGATATGCATTGCATGATTTCACTTACCTGACAATTTGACCCTCTTGTAAGCCTACATCAAACCTTTCCAGAAGCTGTATTGACTCAGATGCATAGGTACCATCATCTATAACTCTGATCTCCAAGGTTGATACGAAGGGTGTCCCTTCATTTGTGTTAAGAAGGCAAATTTGAATATAATCTGATGTTACAACATGGACAATTTCCATGGTTGTCACAGTGGAAGCATTTTCAAACTCCACAGAGTCCCAGAAGTTGGGTCCAAGGTACAAATCAAACTTGGGCAGGGAACCTTTTCCATCATAGTTTCCATACATGAACCTTGCCCTAGTGACACGTTTATTGCTATTCATTCGAGGAAGATAAAAGGTATAGCAGTTTCTTGTGCCTTCAGGGAAGCTTCTAACGTTCCAAAACCTTCTCTCTAAGGATTTCACCATGTATTCAGATGATATTCTCCTGTTTATACCTGTGTCTATGGCAGTTCCATCTGAATTGTATTGAATGCCAGTAGTTTCATCTTTGTAGCTTGGTTCATCCACCACTCCACAATCAATGCTAATGAATCCTGAAAAATGATGCACACATAGTGATTACTAAAGAAAGGTAATATGAAGATGATTATTAAAAGGAAAGAAGATGAAATTAAGGATCAAACCTGATTGATCTTGGGCATGAATAAGAGCTGTAAGAGTCAAACACAACAACACAAAATGTTTAACCATTCCTCTGATTAAGTCCTACACTTGTGTGTTTTAAAACATATATGGAATTTTTCTGAGTGAGGGATATTATATATAATATAATATCAACGCAGTCTATCCTATAGATATCTGAAAAAGGTTGAATAACTATTATTTTTTAAATTTGGAAGAAAAAAAAAATAAGAAAAATTGGGACCTCGGGTTTCAGGATATTTTGTCACCCATTGACAAATCAACCTTCAACCCCTCGAATTTGATGTGGTCGTTTCACATATCGAAAGGGAATTCTGGCATGATGTCGCATTCATAAATCATAACACTATGAAGATTTTAACCATTTTATGTTTCATCAACAATTAACTATAGTAACTGAACTCCTGCACCTTGTTCAGCTTACTGTTTCTGGTGTTGGATTTTTACTTTGTTGCTCAGTTCTTATGGTTTTGTTGTGAAATCTTCAGTACCAACTTCTTGCATGGCCAGTATTGTAGGTCCTTCTTTAGGCATAGTCACGGCCTCTGCATCAAGAAATGAGCCACAAGTTCTGTCTAAAATCACTGCACTGAGAGGAAACTCTCTTTCACCACTATGGTTTTCTTGCACTCATCCTAATAGAAAAGCCGCTAGAAACCATTTTCAGCTCAAATCCTCAAATAATGCTGTTTCTTCTGATGATGGTTTGTTCTTAACCTCAGATCTCGCTTTCGTTTCCACACCCACACTCAAATGTTAAACATTTATACTCTTACAAAACTGTTACCTCAATCCTATCAAAATTAAAAAAAGACCTCATTGTCACATTTTCACCCAATACCACGTCTGCGGCGTCAAGCAAGTATGAGTTAGTTGACTAAAGGTCTTAACAAAACATTTTCGCCAACAAATTAAATCAAAGAAATGTAAATGGCATGTGTCCCGCTAGTAGAATTTTTAGGAATTAAATTTAGTACATTTCAATCACTTTCTCTGCAACTCCAAAATTGGAATTAACTTTCACGTGCAGCCACAAGAAATTCTCCAATTGGCAAAGCTCACCAAATTTCTTTTGGAATTAGAAGCAAAGTCAGCTTCCTGCACACCAATCTCATTATTCTATTCAACAGTAAAACTGTGGGTTCCATGTTTAAAATTGATCTCATGAATTTTCATTCACTAATTCAACATTCAGATTAAAAGAAAGTGGACCAACCAAATCAATTCCAATTTAATAATTCTCACTAGATGCATTTCCAATTTCTCACTAATCAATACATGTTGAAAAGTCAAACTGCGGGTTCCATCAAGTATTTCTCTTTCATCTCACTTTTCCAGGCACACCAATTCTCACGCTTAAGCTTTTCTCACTAAAATTGTTTGACAAATTGAACCACTGGAGCAAATAGCCAAATCATGTATTCACCAAATTTGCACCAAGTCCAGCGCACCAAAGATTACCAAATGCAACCCACTTTGACTGTAATTTCTGTCCAGATCTTAGTCAAAAGTCATGAACTCCACTGCCATCCTTCAATTTCTCGATACTTTGATCATTTACCGCGTGATTGCAAATATTCCAGCAGCTGCCTCTTTACACTGCGTTGTTGTTTTTCTTTAATCAAAACAAGGGAACGTCCTTCAACATTGTTGCAGCGTTCTAGTCATTTCTCACTGACCATAATTGATTTTTTTATTACTGCACAGTAATTTCATTCAACGCTTGCTGGACTCACAATTCTTCAATTTCACGTTTCAGTTCTGCACCTCAATTACAAACAACAAATTTCAAGTTTCAAATCACCAATTTACTACTTGCGGGACTATGAAATAGTTACTTCTCTAATCAGCAAATTAATCCAAATATAGTACTCCTAGATGCCATTGAAGGTGAACGAAGGTTGTTCATTAGAAGCGATGAGCTTGATGCAGCTTGGCCATTATTCACTCCTTTGCTAAAAGAAATTGAAAACAAGAAGATTGGGGAGATCTTGGTAATGAAGACTGATAGATGGCAGAGCTCTCCCATGATCAAGAACATTCATATTCATCATCAGTTCCTTTTCCATCACATTATGGCTGTCTCACCATCGGTTGGGAGAAGGAAGTTTCAGAAATATGATAGCATGCATACCCTTTTATGTATTATATAGCATGTGCTTTCCGATTAGATGGTAAGTTGATCTAGAATAATAAATACTGCACAGTATGATAGTATGATAGATACTGGATCAGGATTCAGAAAAGGAAGAAAGACAAATTTTCTTATATATTGATTGAGTATAAACAAAAAAATCCCAGGAAATATGATCTGACTGACCTATCATAGAATTAGTAATGAATAACAACTCAAGCATCCCCATTAAAGCAAATTCAGCTCAATCTCAAATATGTATCTTTGGTAATGGAATGTTTACAGTGACACTTCTAGAGTTTTGGGTACAAGATGTAGAACCAAACAAGTAAGGCAAGTACTAAGTAATGTACAGTTTCAAACAACCAGACAAGTACCACCAACAAGGGTTGGATCTAACAGAAGGGACTTTTCTCCCATGATCTGTAACAAACTAATATTGGAATCTCCATTAGAAGAGCATCCTTGTCTAAATCTGTATCTGAAGTGTCTCGAACAAAATTACCTCGATGGAGAGAGTTCAGCGACTTGTCTCATTTTGAGGATGTGTGATGAATAATTTTTTGTCAAACCCGTCAGGCAATAGCCGCCTCGCTTCCATCTCGCTACACAGCGACAATGCCAACTGGCTTTTCCCACACCTGCCAAGTCCATGACAGAGCTCAGATAACATGCTGGAATCTGGACTCATCAATCTGCCCAGCATGTCCCTCAAAACCTGCACAGCCCCATCAAAGTCCTCATTCTTGCAAAAAGCAGATATCAGCATCTGAAAAGTGTGCTCATTTGGATTACAACCACTCCTCACCATGCTCCTATAAATAAGAAAGGCACGCTCAGAATTGTTCCTCACACACTGCCCAGTAATAAGAGCAGAAAAAGTACTGGCATTGGGAATCATGTTCTCTTTATCAAGCTCCTTCACAAACCCTGCAGCCTTCTTTGTCTTCCCCTCCTTACACAGCCCCAAAATCAACGCATTGTAAGTTAATATATCAGCCTTAACCCCATTCCTCACCATCTCCTCATAAACCCTCCCACCCATTTCACTGTCTCCAACCTGACCATACCCATGCAACAAAGTATTGTAAGTCACAACATTGGGAGCCACATTGGCAACCTTCATCTCACTGAAAACCCTGTTCGCCTCATGCAACTTCCTCTCCTTACAAAACCCACTAATCAGAGTGTTAAAAGTAACCACATTAGCCTGCACTCCACTATCCCCCATCAAAGCCTTAACCTTTAACGCCAACCCAAACAGCCCCTTGTTACAATACCCCGAAATCAAAGTATTGAAAGACACAACAGTAGGACTCAAGCCCATGTCCCCCATCTTCTGGAAAATCTCAAACCCCTTCTGCACCTCCCCCAGCATGCAATGAGCACGAACAACCATGTTGAGAGTGTACACATTAGGCGAAACGTAAGAGCGACGCATCTCCCGGTAAAACGACAGAGCAATATCAGCTCTGCGGAGGCGAAGCAGAGAACTCAAAAACGCGTTGCAGGATTCAACAGTGAGGGAGAAGCCGTGCTGCTTCATAAGGGTATAGACGAGGGTGGCGCTGCGGAATTTACTGGTGTGGGCGAGGGTTTTGAAGACGGCGTCGAAGACGAGAGGGGAAGCATTGCAGAGAGGGTAGGAGTGTAGGAGAGAGTGGAAGAGGGCGTGGGGAGGGTTTGAAGAGAGGATTTTTGTGAGGATGGTTTGAATGGTTTTGAATTGGCGATGTTTGGCGAGGGTGTGGAGGAGGAAGGAGAGGGTTTCGAGGGTGTGCGTTGATGGGTGGTGATGGAGGAGCCATTGGGAGAGTTTGAGGGACAAAACGTGGTCGTTTTGGAGGTTGAGGAGGAGGTGTTTGAGACGGAACGGCGTGAGAACTGGGCACAAAGGGTGAAGCTTTTCCCAGTGGGAGTTGATGACGTGACTGTGAGCGACGGTGATGAAGTCCAGATCCTGGCCTCGAGGTTCGGGAAGGGTTCGGTGAGGTATCGGAAGCAGTTTTCTGTGGGTTGCTTGGTTTATCAGAGTGCAGAATCCACGATTTCGCATTCTTCACCTTCTTCCACTCTCGTGGGTTATCGCAGAACCAGAATTTTTGAATTTCACCTTCTCCCTTCCATTTACGTTTATACCCTTACACGTTGTCAAAATAACGTTTTTGTAGAAGAAACTGCCCTAACTGACCACACTCTCTCCCAAAGCTCTTCTGGGTCGCCAACCGAGTGAACCGGAGATTGGAAGTGGAGGATGGCGACGGCGCCGGGAAACCAAATGATGGAGGGAGGACCGCCGCCGCTACCGGGGACCGATATGACCGGAATATGCTTCCGAGACCAGCTCTGGCTGAACAGCCTCCCTCTCGATCGCAACCTTGTCTTCGATTACTTCGCGCTGTCACCTTTCTACGATTGGACTTGCAACAACGAGCAACTCCGTATGCGCTCCGTTCACCCCCTCGACCTCTCTCAACTCTCGTATGCAAAACCTTAATTTCCTTCTCCTTTGTTCTTTTCGTTACTCTTTTAGGGTTTCGTGGATTGTAATAATAGTTGTGGTCTTCAGGAAAATGACGGGGACGGAGTATATGCTCAGCGAAGTTATGGAGCCGCACCTGTTTGTTATTCGCAAGCAGAAGAGAGATAGCCCCGACAAAGTTACGCCTATGCTCGCCTACTACGTCCTTGATGGTTCTATTTACCAGGCTCCGCAACTCTGCAATGTTTTTGCTGCCAGAATTGTGAGTTCTTGCTTCCTCTATGTGTGTTGCATGTTTCTGTTGTTTTTAGGCTAAGGAGGATTCTTTGCTGTGAATAACTTGCTTGCATGAGAATGAAGAGAAATGGATGTTTGTTGTGATCGTGTGTGATGTTGAACAGAGGAGGGGCATGTTGGAGGAGAGATTGTTGTATTTACCAATAGAAACTTGAGAGATATTTTTTTGTTCTGTGGGGATTTAAAATTTTCTTTTCCTTTTTGTGCATGATGTTTAATTAAGATAGATTATCGTGTTATTGTTTCACTACAATCGTGATTTATCCAGGGTTTGGTTATTACTTTGGGTTTTGATTTCACTTTATGTTGTTTACACTTTTTGCATAATTGGTGATTTCTTTTTTCTGAGAATATCTGAACATGAACCAAAGGAGATCTCCACCTAGAGGAGCATTTGATTTGCCCAGAGCAGTAAAAAATTTGTGGTTTTTTGTTAATCAATGGAGTCCTATATCATTGTGAAAATTAGAGAAAAGCCTTTTCAGTCCTGAAACATAACATTTTGTTTTCTGGTCGAAGCTGTATTAGTTTTATCTGTCAGGTTTGGTGTTTTGAACAGGCAGCACTGCAGTTTTATACTTAAAGGCCTTATTCTACAATTTTAGTGCAGTTTACTAGTTTTTCTATTAGTTAGTTTTTTTTTATTATGGGAGAGATTTGGTGTCTAATACTGGTTTTGTGATTGATCTGGCAGGGAAGGGCCCTTTATTACATACAAAAGGCATTTACTACAGCTGCCTCAAAGTTGGAGAAGATTGGATATGGTAAGTGCAGATTATGGGTTTTTTTCTTGTGGGAGATTGTTGGTCACAGTTCTGGATAGTGTTCGAAAATGTCTTGTTATTAAAGTTTTACAGCAGTAGTGAAGAGAAGCACATACCCATTTTATTCCCCTTGTGTTCTTCCTGCTTGTAAGACATGTCTTGGGAAGTTCTTAGTCATAGAATTGTTACATTTCATACTGCTCTACACATTTACTGATTTGGGATTCTTCTAGCTGCATCAGTGGATTCTGAAAATGAGACTGCATTGGTGGAGTCAAAGACTGCTAAGGAGACCATTGATATAAAGGAAGTTAAGCGTGTGGATCATATTCTTGCATCCTTGCAACGCAAGGTGGGTTGAAAAAGTGCATGTTTCCTTATGAAAAAATTATGTACAAAACTATTAAAATTGCTACTAATATGTATAATAAAGGAAGACAAGTGCCATCAATATAATTTTCCTAATTCTTCTCAAAAGGAACATGAAATTCTTTGTTTCCTTCCATAGCAATGAGATTGGATCCAGTTATAAGAAAAATAAAATGCTTGACACTTGATAATTTACTTGCAGGATCTAAAACTATTTTTTACCTGTTTTTTGTTGTCTTGTCATATAAGAGTTCTGTTCTTATGTGATGCACACATAAGAGGTTTTGACTGACATGGCCAGGTTCCAAATGAACTTATTAATGGATAAATTTGAACTACTAACACTATTGGAAATTTACCTCATTCTGCTCTCAATTTTTTTGTGGCTCTCATGCTTTATTATTGGTGAGAAATGAGTATTAACTTGCTACTGCTTGCTGCTGCCTGCTGCAGTTACCACCAGCTCCTCCTCCACCACCATTTCCAGAAGGGTATGTGCCCCCTCCAACAGCTGAAGCTGAGAAAGGCACCGAAACTCAGGAAGCAGCAGAAACACAAGCTCCTACTGCTGATCCCATTATTGATCAAGGACCAGCAAAAAGAATGAAATTTTAATATTAAAGACATGCTGCCATGGCTCTTAATATTTGTAGAGGTGGAGGAAAATTATGTTATTCCCAACATGCAGCCTTGCTGGAACTATGATCAAAATTGTTTCCTCAATTGTATCATTCTATAGATTATCACTGAAATAGGATTACACTCTTATAGTTTCATTCTAGACAATATATTGAGCAATTGCAAGACAGAGTAAACGAAACTATTCTCCTTCGATTGGACATTTCTATTTATTGTGTACAGGGTCTTGCTTTCTTCCTATTCCAGTGATTTGAGTGCTACAAAGCATGAACGAAAAGGTACAACTAATAAGAATGATTTAAGAAATGGCAAATGAGTAATGAAAAACAAAAGGATATAAATAAAGTAAGTTTGAATAGAACATTAAATAAGAATGTAAATATTGGTTTTTATCATTTTTTTTTTTTATCAGTAATAAAAAATGTCTAACCCTATGTATAAAGAGCTAAACACCTTTCAACTTTATACAATAGAGCTAAACACCTTTCAACTTAACTTAACATGGTGGTTTTTATCACTTTACATTTATATAATATTCAAATGATTTTTTGTCACCCATGAAAAAAATTTACATATAATGGTCTTGAAATAGTTATTTGATTTTTCTAATAAGTTGGTGTTGAGGTATTGTTGATAAAAGAACACTCATATCAAAGCAATTTCAACTTTTTTTTTCTTCTGACGGTTTCTTCATGCACCTTCGTATCTTTTTCTGCCACCTTCATATACAACATGAAAATACATTTTTCTCCTTCTTGTGTCACCCCCATAGAGTAGTTTCCGGATCATGTAATCTGGAAGCTCATTTGAAAAAAGACATCCGGAAGCTAAATAAGACTTCCGGATTATGTAATCCAAAAAGTAATCATGTATCTGAAAAAAGGGTACCGGATTATGTAATCCGGAAGCTAATTACAAATTTGAAAAATGACTTATGGATTACATAATCCGGAATATTATAGAGGGACATTTTCGGAAATTTTGAAAATTTATGGAGGTGAGGTATGAAGGTGCAGAAAGAAATAGTCTTTTCTTCTATGTAATCTCTTTCTCCATGAATATGTAATTTTCTTTTTTGTCCTGTTGTAGGTATTGTATTTTCTATATATACACCTACATATTTACTCTTTGACACACAGTTGCTCTATTACCATGATTTTTGCATTCCTAAACTCTAATAATAAAATTCTAAATTTTGTATATGGGGAGGTTATGTTGAGATAAATATTTAATTATTGTTACTTTTGTTAAGAAATATATAATAGTAGTTTAAATTATGATGTTCTCATATTACTCTTTTCAAATAAGTTGTTTTCTGACTCAATTTAATGAGTCAGGTGATATTTTTAAAATTTTAATTTTTTTATTCTTTTTGGTCTTCTTATTATACAATGTTAGGATAAATTAAATCAATTAAATGAAATATCTAAAACTTATTCAAAATTAGAATGAGAATATTTATAGGTATGTTAAATATTATAAATCCAAATAGCTGTCCAACAATGAGAGGAAGTTTACCCTGAAATAAACAAATAACACTAATAAAAATATATTTTTAAAAGTTTGATAACAAAAAGATAAAATTAAAAAATCTTAAATCAACATCAGAATGCCTTTAGTCATTAATCTGAATATCTTTTTTTGTTAGAGGGATAACAATATTAGAAGTAATATTTCTTTTTTAGTATTCCTAATTATATATTTTTAAAATATTGGTTATAGATTTTTAGTTTAAAATTTAATTAAAATTAATATAAGAATATAAGAAATTTACATAAAAAATAAAAATTCCCCTATATATATA
>Ga0123341_1001232_pt1 | contig 18659 bp, 13 predicted proteins | sample Turbeapinknodule_FD_89959 | JGI IMG/M metagenome (GOLD analysis project Ga0123341, IMG submission 89959) | Root nodule microbial communities of legume samples collected from Mexico - Turtle bean Mexico pink nodule | ecosystem: Host-associated > Plants > Roots > Nodule | place: Mexico: Nepantla...
ATTGTGTTAGAATCGTGTTAGAATTTTCAAAAATCCAACAAATATTTTTTGAATTGAACACTTTATGATTGTCGTACAAGTGTCGTATGAGTGTCGACACCGATACATGTGTCCAACACGAATACACCCATTTAAGAGAAGTGTATGAGCCTAACGTGATAATTGATAATATTTTTACACACTTAAGATTCAATGTAAACATTTATATTAGTATAAAGTAAAATATAAATAACTACAATAAAAAAATATAGTCAACACAGGTGAAAGCAAAAGAAGTCATTTATTCTTTATAATAACAGCAAACTCTTCTCTCACACAAGTCACCAGGAACACACCTATGCATGCATGTGCATGCAGTAAATCATCAATGAACCACACTGGACCCCACCCTCTTTTATTTATTTTTTATTTACTCAACATTTTCTTCTAATAACTTAAAATATAAATATCCCAAACATTTTATTTTCAATACAGTAAATAATTTATCTCTAATCACTACTCCATCCCACTCGAATTGAATATCTAATTTTGTTTGTACTGATCATCACCCCATCCCAAACATTTTCTTCTAATTACTCCAAAATTAAGTATCTAATTATGGACTGATTAAAAATATTATTTTTTAATCTCATAAACATAAAAGTTATATTTTTTAAATCAATCTTAGTCATATTTGAAAATGTTTTTTAACTTAAATATAAAGGTATATGTTGAAGATCCCACGTCAATTAAAGATTAAAATATTTCATTGTATATAAATAAGTGTAAATCGGTTTTATGAGGTTGAATTAGACTTAAAGTTCACTTCGTAATATGGTATCATAGCCATTTAAACTGTATTCTAACGAGTGTTTGTTGAGCCTATCGTGCCACCCGCTATCAAACCGTTATCGGACCACCCATAATATGTTATCCCATGCGTCGGAGAGCTGTGATACAAATTTTCTTTATAAAAATCATATGAGAAACCATTTTATAAACATTATTTTAACTAATATCCTCAAATATTGCTTGATATTTTTTTGAAATAATATTGATAAATAATAAATATTTAAATTTATTTATATCTTAATCTATCAAACATCCATATTTATTTAACTAAGATGGAAGTAAAATTCACAATATGCATATTTTAACGGCACTGCGTACATTGAATGACAGCACAGAAAAAGACAACAAACAGCTATCATTGCCAAGTGCTGATGCTAACGTGCGCTGTCTCTCTCTCTCTCTTGTTTGTCTGTAATGAATATGTTAATCAGTTAATGTACACCCTCTCTTTCACCGCTGCCACCTCATCCCCATTGCTCAGCTTGATGTTGTTGTTGTCGGGATTTTCTTCATAGCACTAACACTAAATACGATGTGGTTTCGACTTTCTTTGCTTTTACACTAACTTCTTGGGAATCAAACATCCTGTCGGTGAGCTTTCCAGTCATGTCACTGAGGATTGTTGTTTTATTGCTTTCTTTGATATACCATTGTGAGTGTTCTTTGATTTACCATTGTGAGTGTGGACTTTGAATTTTCCATGCTGGTTACGAGTTTTCTAATTGATGGGCAAGTGAAAAGGAGTGATCTTGATTTGCATTCTGTTTAGGGGAAGTCTTTGTTTGACTTTGAGGATAATGTGGTCACCATTTTTGGAGTTTTAGTGCTGTTTTCAACTTGTTTCTTGCTTCACTGGTATTTCAGCACTGCTTTGAGCTTTGAAGAACAAAATGTTCGGCTTCTCTCGTAGGCATATGAAACTTGGCAGGTGAATTTTCTTTTACCTTTTCTTTTTTCTAATTTGGAATTTCTTTTCATGCACCCAGAGGTAGTGAGGTAGCACTAGTTCTTTAAGGGTAAGGGTGTGTTTGGGGAAACAAATTAATTATGTGCTGCTTCTTGAAGAAGTATTTATAATGTAAGTGTTTATCTACAGGTTGTTTTCTATAATCACAGAGAGAATAAAGTTAAACCATTTTCATATTTGTTTTCAGAAGTTATATTCAAGAGTTTATTGAAACGTATATACAAGTGTTTGTCCTAGAATGAGTCCAAAGAAATTGAAATAACTCTTTGAAATGCTCCCTTATTGATGGCTTTTGGATGTTGTTATTGTTGTGTTGTCTCAGTAGATTGAAGGTCCAGCTTTCTGACACTCCCCAGGGAACTAGAAGCCCCATCAGGCATCACCAGAAGCGAAATGTAAACTCCAATGTGATTTTTTCAGCTTCATTCCCTGTGTGGGGTTGAATTTGTAATAATGAGGGTTTTCCACTGATAAAGCTTCTTACAGGGTGATGGAGTTGCAAGGATAAGTGGTCATTCTGAGGAAATTGACAGACAGTTTTTGTCGGCTACGGCTGAGATGCATACTTGTACATCAGGAAGCTCAGAGAACTGGATGGTGTTATCAATTGCAGGGGAAAAGCCCACTCCTAGATCTTATGTATGTAATTTTGTTATGATTTGTGTGTAGTTTTGGCTAAGACTTGACTATTATTCTTTGTGAATAGCATGCTGCAGCTGTTGTTGAGAATAAGATGGTAGTGGTTGGTGGTGAATCAGGGAGTGGATTGTTGGACGATGTGCAGGTGAGGGTACATTTCTTGTTTTGGAATTGGAAGGCTTATGATGGGGACTAGGGACATTGTTCCTTTTATATAAGCATCAATATTAACATTAGATAATTATTTGGTTCTTGGCTCATCACACAAACTGAGATCTGGATACAATTCATTTTTATTCCAGGTGCTAAATTTTGACAGATTTTTGTGGACCAAGGCATCCTCTAAGCTTTACTTATCACCTAGCAGTCTTCCACTAAAGATTCCTGCTTGCAAGGGGCATTGTTTGGTACTTTAATCTATGGTTTTAGCAACATATTCTCAGCATGTTTACGTGTTGATGTCTATTCTATTTAAGTGACCTTGGTAATGCTCTCATGATAGGCTTGGAATAACATGTAAGTTAAAATGAGAAGTCCATGAACCTGAATTTATACAAAAAAATGGTCACCCTTGCATGTCAGGCACTGTCTTCATCAGTACATTGTGGCCATTATAAACGAGCTGCTTGATGATTGAATAAATCAATTTTCATTTGGAAATGTTAATTAATACCTTTCACATATTTAATAACACTTTGTTTATAATTTATATTTGATAATGATTTATTCCGGTCTCAATTTTTCTTGTGTTTGATGATACTTTGACCAGGTTTCTTGGGGGAAAAAAACACTTCTCATTGGAGGGAAAACGGACCCAGCAAGTGACAAAATTTCTGGTTCACTTTCTTCTTCGCATATGTAATAGCTTTGTCCTTGTTCATGCGGCAAAACTGTTCTAATTGCCATTCTGGTTTTTTTAGTATGGGTGTTTGATACAGAGACAGAGTGCTGGTCCCTCATGGAAGCAAAGGGAGACATACCGGTAGGAATTTTCATACGATTAAACTTCAATATTAGGAATTGCAATATTAGGGCATATGCTACTGGATTGCATTTTTCATCCCAATCATATTACTTAGTAAATCATAAATCATGGTAATCATTATCATATGTATTATTATCTCTAGGTTCAATGAATAATTTACATATAAATAAAATAATTAAGAAATTGTATCTTTGTATAAGTTACATTCATTTAAGTATATTTTGAATCTGTGGTGTAGTTGAATTATAGTTTTCAACATACATACCTACCTCTATTTTATCCCTCATTTAACCGAAGTAAGTCTTTATCAAATTGTCTGGAAGATATGAGCTGAAATAATTTCACACTAACAATCTAAGAAGTAGGAACTGATTCTAAATGAGAATATGACATATTGCCTTATCTAATATCATAATTTAGTTTCTTCTATTCAAATCTCTTTAGGCAGTACTGACCAATTTTTTGTTCTTGGCAGGTTGCTCGCAGTGGTCACACAGTTGTTATGGCTAACTCTGTTTTAATATTGTTTGGAGGAGAAGATGCCAAACGGAAGAAACTAAATGATCTACATATGTTTGATCTCAAGTCCTTGACATGGCTTCCACTTCACTACACGTAATTGTGTTTATGCTTTGTTATGATTGATTTTTGTTTTTTGCTAAGTTTAAAAGCGAAAGTTTTGAATTCCATGTGACTATCTGCTGGTAAGGACTTGATGTGAATGTTTAATGGCTTTTGATAAGTAATGCTGTTATCTTTTTCACCCCCAAACTACCTCCTAAAACATTATATCACTTACAGGGGAGCAGCACCTTGTCCAAGATTCAACCATGTGGCAGCTCTTTATGATGGTAAAATTCTATTTATATTTGGAGGAGCATCAAAATCCAGGACCTTGAATGACTTGTATTCACTTGACTTTGAAACAGTGAGCTCTCTCTATATTCTCTGAAACTTTTTTATTCCTCCAAGATGAAGACTAAATGCTCATTCATTTTGTGGTCAATGGAAATATACGTTCTTTCAGATGGCATGGTCAAGAATAAAAATACGTGGTTTCCATCCATCACCAAGAGCTGGTTGCTGTGGTGTATTATGTGACACTAAATGGTATATTACAGGGGGTGGAAGCAAGAAAAAACGTATGCTTTTTAATGGAGGAAGCATTTATTCGTAATACTAGAGTATACTATTTATTTATATCTTTTGAACTTAACCTTTTACACCGCAACTTCAAAACAAAAAAAAATTTGCATGAATTTTACTGATTTAGTTCTTGGTTACCTTATTGCATTTGTGTTATTCCTATTATTTTTCTTTCCAATCATCATTCCATCTGTTAACCATTACAATGCTTTTGATTGTATAGTTTTGTGATCACTCTTGCATTTTTTGTGTTTTGAACTTTCATTTAATCAAAGTTCCTTGGTAACTCTTGATCAATTCTCACATAGTACGAACATTAGATTACTGAAAGGGAGGTTAGTTCTAACTTAAAAGAAACAAAGGAAAAAATGTATATTAGTAATAAGAACACGAGAATTTGAGATTTGGTCTGTGCAAATATCTTGTTGTCTTCCTGTTTCACAAATAACTTGTCTCTTATTCTATTCTTTTTTAAATTTCTAATTTTCCTTTGCATTTTTCAGGACACGGGGAGACTTTGGTATATGATGTTGTAAAAAATGAATGGTCTGTGGCAATTGCGTCACCTCCATCATCTATTACGACCAACAAGGTTAGATTTTTTAGTTTTTCTGCCAGCTTTACCTGTCATTCATCTGCTGCTAGCTCAGTGTGCATTTATTGACATTAATGTATATCATTTATCCTTGTCTGCTTATAATGTGTTGGGGATCATACATCGATTAGGATAATTTATAGTATATAAGTGTTTCACATGCAAAGCCAATTTTATAAGATTGAGTTAGACTTAAAGTCCACTTCTTAATATAGTATCAGAGTCATTTAGACCTATCCTAGTGAGTTTGTTAGGCTTATCGTACCATCCTCAGGCCACTATCAAACCATCCATACATATATAGTCTCATGCTTAAAGTCCACTTCTTAGGATGATGGAGACCGGGTTGCCTAAGAGTGTGTTTGGTAAAGAGAAAGAAAATATAGGAAAAGAAAGTAGATAGCTGAGAAAAGAGAAGATAAATAAATAGGTGAGAAAAAAGATGCAAACAAATTTGGTTGAAGAAAATAGTGAAAATTAACTTTTTGTGATTATTTTATTTTAAAAAAATATTTTTATTATTAATATTATAATATAGTAAAAGAGAATAACTTGTTTTTTTTAATTTCTTCTTGCTTCCACTCTATCAAACAGCCCACATTCTCTCATTTACTCTCTTCCTTTCTTCACCCCTTCTATTTCTGTTATACCACAAGCACTGAAAGTCTCACATGAGATATTTCCTATTTGGAGTAAATTTATGATGAAATCACTGACTATAATTTAGTTTTGTATGTTTTTTTATTAGATTTTTGCTCAACCTAGAAGTTGTAAATTGTATCAATTAATTTACCATGTATCTTACTGACTATTAGCGAAAATGTTTGTAGATGTATTATATTTGGCACAAGGAGAACAGCTTATCCATTTCTTGACTTGATTCTTCAATCTCCCTCTGTAGTAGATTTTTTTGTATGCTTGACTTTCTACAGTATTTAACAAGCATGGTTTTTGTATCTGTTATGATAGCAGGGTTTTAGCCTTGTACTCGTGCAACACAGGGATAAAGACTTCCTTGTTGCATTTGGAGGATCCAAAAAAGAGCCATCAAATCAGGTTTCACATAAATGCATAAAGTTGTTGTATGAGTTAATTTCTTATGGGTCTTTCAACCTTTTTCTTGATTGTATTAGGTAGAAGTGTTGATTACAGAAAAAAATGAATCAAGAAAGCGAACAAGTTCTACCAAAGGTCAAAGATCTGTATTACTTGAAAAACATTCATTATCTACTGGATTGGCTTCTCAACTTAAACAGGACTCTTCCCATCATTTGATTGACTCTGTTGTGCGACAAAATCTTGCATCTGCAATTGAACACGGTTCTGAAAGAAAATCTCTGTCTGAAACCCTTCTTGAACAAGGTTCCAATTCCCTCCCGACCAAGATCTCCCTTCGCAGGCAATTTGATCATCATGAAGAATACAATACAAATGTCAGGATCGACAAGCATTCAGAAGATGAAAGTTCTTTCCCTCAGGTAAACACAAATTCCAATTAATTACAACTGTATGCTTTGATATACAAAAGTCGGATCTCGACCAATGATTTTGGGGAACCAAAATAATTTACTCATACTAAGTGTAGTTTTTTTTGTTCTCTTCCTCTCACACGCATGTTGCATCACCCTCACCTTACACGTGAACAAAAGATATAGAACAACTGCACCTTCCTTAATCACCAACAACATTGACTCCTGTCTCTAATCTCGGAGGAAGTGGTGGATCTGGTGATGGGGTTGAGGGGCAAGGCTCTCCACCCCTATTAAGATCATCCGCCACTGCCTAGAGTCTCCTATCCACCCTCTAAATATCTCTACATAGTTACACACAGTGTAATCAGCTTCTTTTCTGAATGTGCCTCCCTGCTTCATTGCTGGGTTAGACCATGCCACTATGACACTGTCCTAGTTACTGCCATTCATTCAGTTGCGTACAGAAAATTAATTTTTATTATCATTTTTGTTGGAAAGCCACTTAGTTCTGGTTACCGTTGACCCACTTTAATTGCAGACTCTTTCGGCTGCCTGATAAGCTGCTTATGTTGTCATCTCTACATTGGGTTCACTTGATGGCATCCATCATTCCTTCCCAATCATCACATATAAGTGTATTATTTTCAATAGTCCATAATGTCAGAACCATTTATTCTGATGATAAGAATATGGTTGTATTAAATATCAGTAGCAATCATTCCAATCCTGATGCTAACATTATGACAAAATATAATGAAACCTAATACTGTAATTTACTATACACTTCAGGCGGGTGATCATAGAACAAGTCAAAATGACCCTGGAAATCAAATGAGATCAAGTGGAGCCAAGACCAACATTGAGGAACAGGTGTCAGTATCTGGAAATTCAAATCAACAAAACCTCGGTTTTGGAAACCCTTTTCTAGAAAGTGATGATGTGTCATTCCCAGAAAACAGTAAATCAGGATCACTGTCCGCTGCTTCAAGCATCCATCATTATTATGAAACTAAAGTGGCTTCCCTAATGAGAAAATTTGGCATTTTGGAGGGACAATTGTCAGCTGCATTAGCAAGCAGAGAAGCTGCTGAGAAAAGCTTAGCATCTGCCTTTAAAAGCCGGCAGGAGATGGGGAAAAAATTGGCTGACACACTGAAGGAGATGGAGTTGCTGAGTGAGAAACTGGTGAGTGCAGAGTTAGCTCAAGAAGAAGCTAACAACCTATCCAACTTGGTCCATGCTGACAATGTAAGGCTTGAGCATGATGTGGCCTTCCTCAAGGCTGTTTTAGATGACACTCAAAAGGTATATAAACCCTTCGTTTGATGAAAGTACTTGCATATCTTTATAAAAGCTTTGTTAACTTATTAACATCTTTTAGTAGGAATTGCACTCAACCAGAGGGGTTCTTGCCGCAGAAAGAACCAGGGCATTCCAATTACAGGTATATCCTAGTTGATTACAAAGCAGAAAGTCTTTGTTTATTTTTTGATAAACCATATAATTTTTTGTTCTGTATGTCCAATTATGATGTTCGAATTGAGTTGCTGTTTGTGTTGGAGTTTCTGTGCCATAAAAGTCTTACATAAGTTTTCACTAATGATTTTTATGTTCTCACCATACTTGGGTTTCTCTAATACCATCTATATTGGATGCATAGGTTGAAGTTTTCCATCTCAAACAGAGACTTCAATCAATGGAAAACCGAGCCCCTACTCCTAGGAAACCTTTTCACGTATAATGCTTTTCAAGTTTTTTTAAATGGTGCCATGCCTATGAACTTAGCACAAATGATGAGAAAATCCTTCTATACATACTATGTGGACACAATCCATCAATGGAAGTGCAATTTGAAGATGGCTTTGAAGACCTCCAAAGAGAAAGAAGAACAGTTTAAAGAACATTTTGGCTGAGAAAATTGGATCTGTATTGATGTTTTAACCACTAAGCTTCACCTTAATAGAAAAACTAATCTTAAACATGGAATGGTGGTCCTTCCAGTGGTGAAGACAAGAGTTCATTAGTCCTAGTATAATTAAATCGTGGTCAAATAAATGATAATTAAATAAGATGTTAATTTTCTTGTAATGTTTTAAATAATAAACTAACGTAAATTTTTAACCAGTCAAGTTAAATAAAATTTTAAATTAGCATAAAATGTGACTAATAGTATTCTGATAAAATAGAGTACTACCAATAGTAAGAAGTTAAATAAAATGTTACAGTATTTAGGTTTTAGTTTGAACAGAAATAAATCTATTAGGATTGGTTCGTTAGTGAAGGTATGGTACATTGTAGAATATCAAGTTTTGTTCATTGTGAAAAGAATAAAACAAAAGAACAAATGACATTGTAAGAAAATGAATGTGAAACTCTATTTACTTGAACGATTAATTAATAATTAAAATTCAAAAGATGCTCAAGGAAAAAAGTGAAATAACTAATCCAGTGGTACCAAAGAGAAGCAATAAATGAAATATATAACCAACTTTTTATTTTGAATGAACTAATTGAAAATATATATTTATAAGTTAAAACATTTAAAACTAGAGTATATAGGTGAATAATGTCTAAAATTGCATCACAACCATAAATCTAAATGACGTCAAAAGAATGAAACTAAACATATTGGCCAGCATAAAAGTTAGTTCCAAGAGCAACTCTTGAACAAATTACATAAAAACAAACAATTACAATCATTTGGGAAGTAACGAGTTGTAAATGTAGAAAAAATATTACATATATTAAGATAAGTTGCTTCATGAAACAAGGGTTACAAATGATGAAAGAAGCCACATGCATATAAATTTGAGGTCAAAGAGATTTTACCAACCCCTAATTTGCAATGATAAAACCTAACTTTGTTACCACTCATTTGAATTGTAGCACATTTTATTCTTTCACCTAACTAGACAATAAAGAATAAAGAGAAAAGCTTACATGGAATGCCACCTTTTGACTTGTGATTAAACAATTAAAATGGACAGTTGTTTTACAGGGTTACAGAAAGTGAAACTTGACTGTCTACAGTTTTCACTTGACTAAATTTTTTAACAAATATATCATATCTTTTACAGAGAAAAAAAGGAAAATAAATTTTACAGAGGACATAACGCAAGCTTCCAGCTGAGACATCTTTGGCCTTACAAAACGGAACTAAAGCACCTAGCCAATGTCCAATCATCCTGGACAATTTCACCATCTAATCCATTCATTCCATATTTATACAGCCTTAGGGTTTGAGATGCAGCAGCATGAAATGTTTTGTTTTCTGATGTGAACTCTTGAAGTAGTCAAGGCAAACCTGAGCCAAGCTTGTAATTATAGGCCACCAAGGTAATTCTCACCCTACTGTTAATGTGGTCTCAACATTAAACTATTTCCAGGGTACTTTCCTCATCCTCATCATCAGAGACTTCCTTGGGACACTGATATTCAAAGAAGTTCGGTCTCGTCTTGATCTCCGTCGGCGTCTTCAACATCATTGTCTTCATCTTCTTCAGGTGCATCAGGATCCACCCCCTATAAAGGATGCAAAATAATAAATTTATTCGCTCAACTTTTCAACTCTATCTAATATTTTATCCTCATCAACTAAATCATAATTTTGGACTAGACCATGCATCTATTTCAGACAACATAATCCAGAAGGAATGAAGAGTGACCAATGAGTTTAATCAGTTGAGACTTCAGAAATATATAATCAATCAAGCATCAGACTTATTTAGAAAAGCATACATGTTAAATAATAAATAATAAGAACAAACCTTCATTTGCTTCTCTAAACGCTCTAAACCCCGTTTCGCTGCTTCATTCTGGGTGTTTAACCTGTCATTTAGGAAATATGTTAGGAGCACAGTAAAATCATAAAAAATTGGCATGCAACACATGGAAATCCTCAGCAGTAAGGACAGGATCAATTGTTAACAGCAACGACTTAAAGTACGGCATGAAACAGTGGGGGAGAAAGGTTTATTATAATACCAAATTGTTACACCAAGAAAAGTCATAGTTGATTGAAACATATTAACTAAAAACATAGCATATGCTCTCCTAGGGGCCCCTCGATTTTAGAATGTAGGGTCCAGATTCAAGAGTTCCGCTAATTTAGTCCAACGGATGCCAAATCAAATTCTTCAATAATAACACCATGAAAGATATTTTTGAAATACGTGATCAACCTTAATGCAGCCTGATAATGTGACAAAGCCTCCTGCAGCCTGTTAGTGGCGGCAAAAACTTGTGCAAGTTTTACATGAAGAGAATCATCAGCCCAGTCTTTAAGATATCGTTCAAGCAGAGAAATAGCATCTCCATTTCGGCCATCAATAACATGGAGTTCCGCCAAAGCTAGTGCAGCTCCAAGGTAACCCGGTTCTAGTCTTAGTGCAGACTCATAGAACTTTTTTGCCTGTATGAAGAATGCATTATATTTCCCACATAATAAATCGAAGTACAGATAGTAGTCTGTAGATACTAATTTTAAAAAGCTGACAAGTTACCTTTTCTCTGCCACCAGAAGTACTGGCATGCGCATCACCTACTAACTTTAAAGCCTTTGCTAACTGAGGCATTGCTTTCATTGCTTCTCTTGAAGCATGTAAAGCCTCTTTGATTTTAGAAAGTGCCAAATATGTATGAACCAAGCCTGAAATATTTAGATTCATGTCAAGAGCCTGTAAATTTCTAAATTTTCTACCATCAGCACTTCAAAGTAGATATTGACAGCAGAGTACATGAAGTGCGAGAAAGAGATGCAATTCACGCAGCAATATATTTTTTCCAAGTACAAACTAGAACCTTGATATGAGCGAATATCCGGTCTCAATTCTTGAGCTGCTCTGAAGGCAGACACAGCTGCTTCTGCCCGTTTCATCGTTAACAATAAATTTCCCTGAATAATCTTTAGCATGTTAGGAAAGGCTTATCTCATCATCCTCCACAAACAATATACAGTAAATAGACCCCCATGTAGCATGGGCCATGCCTCATATGCAAAACCATATTATTACCTTCATTATATACCCTGGTATGTGCCTCTCATCAATCCGAATACTCTAGTTGCCAAATAATTAGTCAATTGTGAAAAATTTTATAATAGATAAAGTGCAGTCCAATTTGCATCAAATAAAAATACAGACCTGCTCAGCATATTGTAATGATTTTTTATCATCTTTCCTTTCCCATAGAACAGATAGGGCTACAAAAACCTCTGGTCTTGCAGGATCAACATTCAGTAAATCATGCACCAACTTATTCAGCTTTGGATAATCAGACTTGAGCTTTAGAAGCATTGCATACTCATCCATATACGTTACGATGTACGGATCAATTGACCGGGCCTGATCACCAAATTATCAATATAATTATAAGCCCAACAAGTGCATGAAAATAAATAATATAATTATAGATAAATGTATTAGCATAATAAGGTACAAATCTGTATTACCTTTTCAAAATTCATAATGGCCTCTTCATTCTTTCCAATGATAGCTTCAACCTTCATTCACAATATACGTTGATTTAAGATTAAGCCATCAATTCAAGAAAACTACATGCAAAGTACGGAAACGCTCCAATCCTCTTAACAGGGTATCTCTTCTTAAACAAATTCAGGCAGTCAACTCAGAAATAGCATCAATTGTCAGTCACAAACTTGGCTCCTCTAAAGTTCTCACTTCAGAGGGAAAAGTACGAAATTTTAATCATCAATGAAAAACTTAATAGTTGATATTACATACACAAGTATAACAAACCATAGATTTGATAAATCTACTCTCTTAATTTTCATTAAGGGTTTAGGCATTTTATTTTTCTCACAAAAGGAAACTACTTGCTTTAGAGGAACTACATCCATTGACAAAATACTAGCTACAGAAAGCAAACTTTTCCTGAGAGTCCAAAGGAAAAAAGTTAGATATAGGTGCAACATCAGCCTGGTTGAAAGTTTATATTGGACTAGTTATAAATCACTGCAGCAAGTCTAACCTTTGCCATCTCAAGTAGTAAGTGTGTATTGTTAGGGAAACGCTGTAAAAGATCAGCAAAGAGATCCAATCCACCTGTCAAAATTTGAAACAAAGTAAAACTGGATGTGTCAGTGTTAAACACACATCAGAAACAACAAACTACAAGCAAATGAAAAATTAAATATCTTTTCTCGTTAAATTCCTGTAGGAGTTTGACAAAAAAAAAAGAGGACAAGAAGCTAATGCACTGAGCCAGATAAATAATTTACAGTAGAATTTATCATTTTGTACATTTTGAGTACCAGATATTGGCCCCAGGGCTATGCCCATAAAACACATGACTTACGAAATTATTCAGCTCCAAGCATCCAACACAAGCATGCAATCAATAATTAGATGATTCCATATAAAATACAATATCTCACCCTTGTAATCATTTGAAGCCATGCAACATTGAGCTTCAACATATCGCTGCAAATAGAATGAGGAAAAGTTAATCAGGAATTGCAAGTTCCCACAGCTTGCCTGGCCGTGTACAAAAACAATACATGGGACAGATGATGCAAAACTTAAAAGAAATCAAGAACAAGCTAATTTTACAACTTTCACGTGCCTATATTTATAGTCATTTTACTTTAGGAAATAAAATCATGTGACATAGAATACACCCTTTTTTTGACAGTCAGTATCTTAAAGGGCCAACAGAAAAGTACATGGATGAAAAAATTATTAAACAAAGTAGAAAAAGGTTGAACTTTATTAACTAATCCTCACGCCTAAGCAGATATTATTCTGAACCAGACAACGTGTTGGGAAATTAAATCAGAATTAACTATTGATAAAACTATTGATCACCAGGTTATACAGGATTTGCTACCATGTTAAGAGCCAACTTTCCCAAAAGAAGTTAGGTAGGGTTCACAATAACTTTCATCACTAAGAATAATTTAAGGAAGAAAGAAAAATAGAACTTAAAAAGCATAATACTTCCTCCCAAATAATTCTCGTGCATAGAAAATCAAGAATATCATCCTGTAGCAAAAGAAACTCAGTATCTGGCAAGACAATTGATAAATATATGTTAAATCCATGTGAAATGACTGGAATTTATATTGCAACAGATCACTACATTGAGATATGGATATCAACGAGACAAGCTCAACATATTCTATATATACCACCAAACCATCAAAATAGTCTGTAAATACCAATCTTCGTTATTCATTCTTAATACTAGCAGTCCTCTTTTGTTGCTTCTCAAGGATTTGATGCAACATAGACATTGTGCAGGTTAAAAATGATGCGTCTATAGAGGCTTAACCTAAAATGAAAAATCTCTAAAGTGATAAATGGTAGCAAGTATCATGGCACGTAATCAAACAAGAATTTTAGTACTATGTATAACTTACTTGAAGCCAACGACTTGAGTCAGTGTGATCAAATGGAGCCCTACCACTTCTATTTGGAGTCTGAGAGCAAATTTTTGAACACCAATTAGATTCTTGGAGGATAAATTACAATTATACTGCAATTTTGCAAATTGATCTACTTAACTTCTAGAAACTCCATGCATGGAATAATCACAATATAAAGAAAGGTTATCATGCCACAAAACAGATTAACTATTCCAATGGGTCAAAGCACATGTTGAAATAGTAGAAAAATAGATCACAGGACATGCACAAATTTAGGTTAACAGTTGTTTGTGCCACCTTCTCTCCACCTAATAAATCTAGTTAATAAAAGAAAGAAACCAAAACCCATTAAGGAGAGTGATTTTGTTAAGGCCGAGTCTTGTAAACACCCCAACCTCCTACTCAACAATATAGAAAAACACATCAGCCTACTGGTAAAGTTTATTCTTTATTGCTGAGTACCCAGTTGCCTAAAGAAAAGGAAGAAATGACATAATTTAATGGATACCTAATTCCACTGCAAATCAAAGAATCATCTTGAAGATGATAATGGCTGAATCTCTATTTAGCTTCAGTCAACAACAAAAAATCAGCTTTTTATCAACAAACCTGAGGAAACAATGAAATGATGTCCTTTGCAGTAGATCCCAGTTCTGCTAGAGCTGTGATGGCCTCAAGTATATAAGGACAATGCCTGGAAAAAAGACATAAACAAATAATTTCATCTTAAACTCAAGTAGCAAATTAATAAATAAAAATATAGATCATATGGAAGATGCAAATGCACAACGCTTCAAGTGCAAGTAGCCAATTACATAACTCCTTAACACACTCAATACTACCCAAAGAGAAAGCAAGCAGTTAAAATTAAAAAAATGGAAAAAGGAGCTCCACAATGAAATGAAAATGATATATAAGCTTTATGAAGATATGAAAGAACAGAGAGAGAAGTCAAATCACCAAGAAAAAGAACACACAAAAGAAAACTTAAATTGAGATTATTTATAAGGCTGTACAGGACTTCTCGAAGCAAGCTTTTTGCCTTCTCACCCTATATCAAAATGCAGTGCCAGACTACTTCAACAAGTTCATAAAAAATTTAATAACCATGTGTAAGACAACAAGAAACAAATATGTTGCCGGATGAACAACACAATTCTGTTTGCCCAGAGCAAATGCTATCAGTTTAGACATAAGGACGCTAGTGGACATCAAGCCTGAAGGCTAAAGGTCAAAATGCAATGTAGTTGCAACAAATTAATAAAAACGGATAAATAGATCCATAAAAATCTTTATAAGAAAACCCTATCAGTGCCATATAAAAGGTTTAATCAATGTATGAGATATTTACAAACCTTATACATTCTTTGTAAATAGAAACAGCAGCACGGCTATGCTTAGAAACTCGATATAGTTTCCCTAATAACAAATTCATTGCCAAATTTCTTGCTTTGCTCGGAATTCCTTCCATCTGTAATGAGAAAGTGACACAGATAACTCATAAGGAATGAAAAAAATTGAAAACAAATCAAGAATGTAATACAAAATTTCATGACATTTGTTTCTCATTAAAAAAAACTCCACATTGTTGACTGAGAAAATATGCACAAAAATAGCCTTTATAAAGGTTTGTTGTCTCCACTGTTAATCCCTCCATAAATAGAGAATTGACATTCTTTCAATTTACACCAACACGAATTTTTTAATCAAAAAAGAAAACATCAATGGGCATGCCCTCTTATGAGTCTGTTCTGTGGAAAGGAGAGAATAGAACAAACAAACCTCAACTAGAGCTGATTTATTCTCATTCAGAAAACAGTGAGATGATGCAATTCTGAACTTCACCTGTTAAAGTGATCAGAAAGAAAAAAACCTCATAAAAACCTGGACTTGCAAAACCTTAAAAATTAAAAGCACGTCAAATCAACCCCAGCCATCATGAACCAAAGAAAACTAACACCAGTTTACCTCATTCTCATTGATCACCGATCCATTGCAAGAATTTGGAGACGAAGATCTGTTCGACGACAATAAACTTCGAGAAGAAGTCATGTTCTGTTTTGGAATCATCTTGTAGTATTGCAAAGCTTGTTTGTAGGTGTGCTGTCCACCAACAAAAGAAGTAAAAATAATGAGACATCACCTCTCCCCCGAAAAAAACAACTTTTGAATTACCCATTTAACAAAAGTTTTGAAATAACATAATCACAAATAAACAGTTGTTTCCAACTGCATAAGCAAAAGGGAGAAAATGTTAGCACAGTCTCTTACAATGGCTCTACGATACTCCCTTTCACGAAAGAAAGAATCACCAAGAATCACCTGACCAAATCAATAAATAAAAAATTAAAAAACCAACATAAAAACTTCAACGAGCTCCTCAAAGATTAAAAATTGCAAAACATGATAAACAAAAAAATCTTCTAAAATGAAAATTTGCAGAGACCAAGCTCTCAGTTTTGAGGTGTGGGGCAGATTCAGCATTTGCAGCAGGTGAAGAAACGAGAAAACAACCCTGTTCAACACAGTGACTTCAGATTAGAGCTTCGACCCATAAAAAAAAACAACCACTTTTTGTGCGGAATCAAAAATTTCAAATATGAATTGGAAGGAGAAGAACAAAAAAAAGCTTACGAGCATCTGAGCGGAGTTGTAGAGGCCATGTTCAAGAAGAGTGGCGATTTGATCTTTCGGAACTTCCATTGTTGGGCTCCTCCACGAGCACTAAGCTCTTCAATTTGAAATCTTCACTCTCTCTCTCTCTTCTCTCTCTCTCCTCAGAGGGCTTCAACTTGATTCAGTGCAAACAGTAACAAACTAACGAGGTTTTGTATTTCTCTCTCTATATATATATAAATCTATTTGAATTTTGATTTGATTAACATCTCCCTGAAATTTTGAAGACTTCTTTGAATTTTTTAATTAAGGGAAGTTTAGCCATAAAAACACATTTTTGAAATTTATATTTTTAAAATAGTATTCAACTATAAATAAGGAAATGCTGTTAAAAAAAATTAAAGATTGTATAATCAATAACCTCCTTTTTTTAAAAGGACAAGTCTTGATTGAGAATTGCTTTATTGAATATAAAAATTGTATAATCAATACTTTATAAATTTATGTGGTAGAAACAAGAAGTCACTTGCTTTTCTTCTTTATTATGGCCTAAATATCTGCATAAATTAAAAAATATTATTTTTTAATGTAATCCATGACAGTTTATTTGAGACTTGTTTACTCTTATTTTACTTCCTAATTTTTTTTTAATTTTTGAATTTGCAATTAAGGAGAATAAGAGCATATTTCGAAAAGGTGAAATAATAATAAACTTTAGTGTGTTTAAGGAAATTATGTCAATGGGCTATTTACAGATATCATATTTGTATTTATATTATTGATTTACTTTTGTATATTTTCAATGGACGTAAAATAAAAATAAAATTCAAATATATGTGTTTATAACTTAAACCAAACACGCACTTTAATGTTCTAGATATTATTGAAAGTTTCTTATTAATCTTTTTTCATTATTTATGTTTTGTCAGTTACACAATCAAGTATATTATAATAGATCCTAAAAAAACACACGAAAATATTATTGATTAGCAAAATTCATGTTATGAGTGTATAATTGTTGTAGTTCTTGATAATTTTGAATGAAATACAAAGGCCAATAAATGGTTTCAAATCATGTTGCATATGTCATGCAAATTTAACATCATTTATTGTAACAATGTTTATTTAGGTTTCATGATGCCACACATGTTATGTATTGAAAAGAGATACTTAAAAAATATTGTGATCATTAAATGATTATAGTAAAATTTCTCCTTATTATATTGGATGGTTGTTGAAATAGTAACTAGATGGAATGTCACACCTATTTAATAAGTTTAGAATAGGTATAAATATCAATAATCTTAATGTATTTTTTTTTAAGTTTTAAATATATTTTTAAACTCTGGTTATATATTAGTTTTTGTTCCTTGTTGTTTTTTTGTTTAAATTGTGCTTCGAAAACAGTTATAAAAATAAAACATTTTTGGTAGGAAATAATTTGAATTGGTAGATATATTGAGTTTGTAACACGTGTGGGCTTATCCAGAATTGATATTTTTTGAGTTTTGCATTAGTTGATGAGTTGAGTTTCGTAAGGTTCTGCGAAAATGGCTTCTTCTATCTCTGCGTGCTTCACTCCCCAATCCTTCGCTCGTCGCAATGCCAATCGAAGCAAAATTCAAAACCCTAAATTTCAGAAAGCAGTGGTTCCCGGCGGGGAAGCCACCACCTACACTCGTCTTCCGCTCAAGCACGACTATTCCTCTTCTTCCCCTCTCTCACCTCCCGAAATCAAGCTCTCCGAAGCGGCCCCACCCATCGACCATCTCCTCCGCAATCGCAAACGGCAAACTCAGCGGCAACAAGGCGTCGTTTTCGAAGGCAATGCCGATTCCGAATCTGAAAGCGACGGCGAGGACGAAGCCCTCGAGTTTTTGGGAGACGAGAATGTGGAGGAAGAGTCTCCGGACGGGAAGGAGAAGGGGGTGCCGGCGGTGATGCGATGTTTCGACCGGGCGAAGATATACGTGAGGGCGGGGGACGGCGGGAATGGCGTGGTGGCGTTCCGGCGGGAGAAGTAC
>Ga0123341_1001234_pt1 | contig 18654 bp, 13 predicted proteins | sample Turbeapinknodule_FD_89959 | JGI IMG/M metagenome (GOLD analysis project Ga0123341, IMG submission 89959) | Root nodule microbial communities of legume samples collected from Mexico - Turtle bean Mexico pink nodule | ecosystem: Host-associated > Plants > Roots > Nodule | place: Mexico: Nepantla...
ATTTAGAATTTTAAAATTATCTAATTAAAAGTAAATATAAATATTTAATTTTTATAATTTTTTAAATATTTTTTTGATGTTTAATATTTTTCCATATTTTAATAGATTACATAACGAATTGGAAAATATAAGTGATAAAATATCAACACTAGAACAACAAACACAAATTTGAAGACTAAATGTTGAAAATAGAAAGGAAAAATGAATTCACGAAGAAGAATTATAGAGAAAAGAGAAGCAACACTATTTATATGAGAAATATTGTTTCATAAATGAGATTGACATCTATTTGACATTTGACTCAATCAATAAAAAAAATGCAGGTAACAAAAATGTTATTAGTGCTCCATGCTATATTTTTATTTTTATTGGTGGCAATCTGTATTGTAAAAATTATTTAATTTGATTAAAATTTATATTTAATCAAAATAAAATTGAATTGAATAATCGGTAAATTTACCATTTATATTACTATTATGTTAGCTATGTTTTGATAAAATTTATGTGTCTTCCTACATGTATTCGTATTTATTAAAATAAACTATAAATTTATACCGATAATATAAGTGTGTATCCTATATTTAATTTTAATATTAAATATAATTATATATAAATAATAAAAATAAAAAATACAGATACTGATACACATTTACGTCAGTGTCTGTGTTCCCACTTGTAATAATAATGACAATGATGATAGTGAAAATAAAAATTAAAAAAATGATAATAATAAATATACCGACAATAATAATAATAATAATAAAATATAAAAAGAAATACATTATTATCTTAAGTATATATCATATCCATATAAGAAAACAAATAATTAACCTATATTATTTTGTCATAAATATTTGTTTTCCTTTCTATAAATATGTTACATTTTGTTTCTTAAAAACTACTTTGTTATTATAAACATATTATATTTTACTGTTTAATCTGAATATATTTTGTTTTGTTTATAGTTTTGTCAAGTATACAACTTTTATTTTTAATCCTGATGAAATCATTTTAACTACTTTAATATTTTTTCTATGTGACACTTGATAACATCGTGATTTGGTTACATGACATCCTCACATTTATATTTATTTGAGTTTTATCCATTGATCCCGTTATTGCTCTATTTTTTTAAGCCAATGATTGGAAGATTCGAATTCATCTATGTATCGTCACTCTATTCACGGATCCAAATAAAATAAAATAAAAAAATCTTGCACGCCTACGTTTCTTTTCCAATACCTTCATAATTTTTAAAATTCCCAGACTAGTTTTGGTCTTTTATTTGAAAAGGACATAGTTTAGAGTTACTTTTTCATCGTTTTTTTTATTTTTATTTTTTTATTGGTCCAGTTGGTGAAGATTTATTTTAACTACACGGAGTAAGGTGTAAGAGTGAGTAGCGTTACCGAAGTATTAGTTAGCTTTTAGAGGCAAGAACTGAGTTTTTTCAAGAGGTTGGATAATTATGGTATTTTTAGGTTCTTGGAAATTAGGATCCAGGATTATGTTACAAAATGCATTTCAATCCGGAGAACTTTCGAACACACTCATTCAGGAAAATTTTGGATCACTCAATCCGGGACTATGTTGTGGAATTATGATTATGGAAAACAAAAACAATAGGGATGAGATGAAGAGACACCACTGAACCACCACCAAGTGAAACGTGCCTCATGGTTCACTGTGTGATGAGATGAAGTCGTCATAGAGAAAGACAAATGTGGTGTGCGTAAGAAAAAAGAAGAAGAAAGAGTGTGGATAGTGTGTTTTAGGGTTTTTAGAAAATAATAAGGATAATTTTGTCTTTGCATAATATTGTGAGGGTGCAGGAAGAAAAAACGTAGAGGTGCAAGAAAAAACTCCCTACAAAAAATCCATAATTTTTTTGGGCTTTCATGGTATTGTTGAATTTGGAAGATATTTCTCGAAAATACCTTATGCATTCTACAATTTGAAATATATTTTTTATTTAAAAAAATTAATTTCAAATTACAAAATTCGAAAGGTATTTTTAAATCCGAATTGTAGAATTCGTAATACTCCTTACTAATATATATATATGATTGTAAAATCCAAAAGTTATTTCTGGATAAAAAAATACCTTTCAGATTATACAATCCAAAATGTAATTTTAAAATGTATTATGAATTACACAATTCATAATATATTTATGGATTCAAAATTACCTTCAGAATTGTACTATCCAAATTAGATATTATAATCCAAATTAGATATTATAGTAAGGTGTAACCAATTTTACAACTAACAGAAAACTCTAATATATATTCCGAAGTGTAAAGTTGGAATTAAAAAAATATGGACTTAGAAAGAGAAGGTATGGAGGAGATGTAGAACGAATTTGCCTTATATTTTCTTTTTATAATGTAAAATTGAAAAACAGTTTACTAAAAAAGATAGAGAAATCATTCACACTAACAAATGAAAGAAAGGTTTAGTTCTAAGCATTTCCAGATCAAAACAGAAAATATATAAAATTATAGTTTCATCCTCTCATAATTAATGCCATCAGACAACGACATACAAACAATCAAATTACCTGCCATATTGTTTGTTTCATTTGGAACGATGAATATTAATGACAACACTTAAATGTCAAGCTTTGAAGTGAAGAATATCCCAACCTAGCTAGGTTAGTTAGAGACTCTTAGACAAATAATAATTTTATACTTTTTGCAATGTTTTCCCTTAACATAATACTCAACAAGAAACATTCATGTTCTACCTCAATCTATAATAGCATATATATATATAACCTTTTGATTAATTATGTAATCAATTTATGTTGAAAATTTTGAATGTCATGTAAAAAAAATAACAATAATACAAAAAGGATGTGTATTATTCTGTAAATCATGGATTGCCAGATACATGCAAAGGTGTCACAACATTTTTCTTTGGACTGGTTTTTCAAATAAATGATTCCATAATTCAAACAATGATTGATTATGAACGGATTATGATCTATGACTTAACCTACCTTTACATGTGATGCCAAATTATTATATAAATATTTTATATAACGATATTATTCTATTTCGAGATTGTTACTGAGAAGTAAGAAAATATTCTAAACAAACAATTTCGAGTAAAAACCTGAATATTAAATTAAATTAAATACATAAAAAATATTATTATCATTATTATATAGAACACTGGTACATATAATTTTGTCACAAAATTCTGATTCGAGATTAATGGCATATTAAAGAAAGACTAATTTAATGGTACCTATTACATTGAGATGGGAGAAATACACCATTAATATATTTATTTATTTTTAACACAGAGTTGTTCTTTAAAAATACTGAGAGAGTTGAAAAATACAATATAAATATTATTTTCAGTACAGAGTGATACTGAGAGAGTTGAAAAAAAAATTTCAAAAATAAATAATTAAGTAATACTATTTAGCGCGTTGAATGATACCTTAATAGAGAGCGTGAGCAATGCGTTGCTTATGTCCGAGCGGAGACCGTGAGTTTTTTTTACTAGAAAGACCAAAACCCAGAAAACTAGTTCACAACCAACTCTGGGACAATCTCTCAGAAGCAAAAGTTTGCTCCAACCAAAATCCGAAACCATAATTTTTTAATTGTTATTACTAGTGATCGTTGATTAGTACAACTTAAGTTAAATTTGGTGCAAAGCTAAGGTGGTGAAGGCATCTTTTTTGCTTCAAAAATTGCATTTGGTGATCAATTAAGTCGTTGGTCTTTCGCTTTCTCTATCTGATCAAGCTCCACCTGACCCTTTTGACTTCTTTTGAAGCAACCCTTTTATCGTTGGCTCCTTTTTAAGCTATTTGCTATGGTGGGTCTTGGGTTTTTCCCCTGGGTTCCCTCTGTTCAGCTTCGACTGAGAAGTGGGTCCTTGAATTGGAGCTGAATCTTGGGGATTTGATATGGTTGCCACTCAAAGACTGCAGTTTTCTTTGTGGAAGAGGAGGAGGGGGCTTGGATTTTTGTTTCAGATTGCAGTTGGGTGGTGGGTGGTTCTACTGTTAGTTAATCCTGTGGCGGGTCTCAGACCCTTGAGGGAGAGAACTAGGTCCTGGGATGACGAGGTTTGTTTAGGAGCTTGTCTTTAATTTCAGTTTTATTTAATGAGTATGTTAATTGAATAATTAGGATGCACGTGCATTTGATTTTTTTTTTCTTGAAGTTGTAATGTTGAAGATGTGTGCCTGCGTTTTTAATTGTTATCAGTCAGGGATTGCATTAGCTGCTGTTGCTTTATGCAGTTGTGATTTGTGAAAGTAGACTAGACACTGGGAACAGGAAATTTGAAGTTTAGTTCTGTTAAAACTGATGTTAATTGAGCGTGTTTAGAATGTTTCAACCTAGGGAGAAGAGTGATTGGTGTTCATTTAGTTTGTTCAGAATGTTTATACATGCTATTGGGAGAGAATGAGTGAGGAAAAGAATAAGGAAAGTGCTGCGTTGACAAGGTACTTAAATTTTTATTTATAGAATTGTATGCCAGTGTGCTTTAGGTATGTTTTTTGGGGGTTTACATGGTACTTTTTGCATAAAATAGTCATACATTTGAGTTTACCTTTCACATGTAACTCATAAGGTGTCCAGAGATGAAATTTCATCTCAAATTCATTAACCCCAAGACCATTCATTATTATATCAATATATATGCTATTGTAGATTTGTATATTGGGAGCAATCATAATTGGTATTGGGCATTTGTAAAATTTCTTTTTCCTGTCCGAATAGTACCTTTCTGCCCAGTTTTGTAGTTAAACAATGTTTTTAGAAGATGTATAAAAGGTAGCTAAAGAACATTGAATCTTCAAATGAAAAATAAATAATACATTTGCAATCTGGTTTATGGTAAAGGATGGAGGATATTGTTGTCTTTTCACTTTTACTGATTTATCATTACATCCAAGGATTTTCACTCAATTGTTCTTTAGTTTTACTGATATTAATTTTCCCAAACACTGACTTATGATTAGAAATTATTTGAATTGACAAATTGGGATTGTTATGATTGAGTCAAAATCTGACTGAAGGTGAACTCACTTCATTTGTATGTTGTTGATGTATTACTTTTCTCAGCAGCTGTTTACCAGAAAGGACGAGAGCAATTTAGGCCCATTTTCACAGTGGAACATAACAGGAACTTACAAAGGTTTGTAATCATTACTAACCTTAGTGTATGTGTGATTTTCTGTTATATTTGAGTTGTAGCTTTGGTTGGTTCTTTTTAGTGTAAGTACCTTGCTGAACAAATACTTCACTGATGTCTGTTCAGAGGATTTATGATTTATGATTGAATGATAACCAACTAACTCAGAGCTATCAAGAAGTTATTGGTTTATAATATTATTGACCTTTAAAAAACCTTTTCTGTGTCTGCTTGCTTTTTGGAATTAGTTAATACTTTAATTCTCTTTTTTTCTGGGATCAAATATGTTGCTAAATGCTATGGTTACCTTTTTGCCTATGTTTTACATTTCTTAAGCTGCTATCATTGGACAGAGCATAATAAAGGCTGAGGGAGCAGTATCCAGGCTTAAACTAGGCTGCATGTTGCCTCAAATTAACTAAACGAATTAAGACATTTGGAAAAATCATGTAATTTTGAAAGTAATTCTGTGAAATTTACTGAAATATGCTTCATTTCTAAATGGTGTCATATTTGAATAAACACTTTGTCCATTATCTTTATGTGGAATAAATTTATAAGTTGATTGAAGTCTGAGGATGTTTGTATGTTTACCACTTGAAATGCAGGGAATTGGAAATTTTTGGATACCACAAATGGCTCTTCCAGATTTCCAAACATCAGAAAAACAAATGGCAATTCTGTAATTGAGTTAGTCACTACTCCTACAAAGATAAGTGGAGTACATTATGTTCAGGTGAGATGTTGAACTGTATTGCTAATTTCACAGGAATTCAGCTTTTATATGTTGTATATTTTCTTATTTGTTCTACTTAAATCTTTATTCGTTTATTATGCATTTATTTAAAATATTAATGGCTTTTGCAGTTGCTTGAAGATATTAAAGTTCCTATGAATCTTGTCATTTTGTTAGTCTGAAGAACTAAAATCACTCTTATATTATTTCATTTACTAAACTGTAGTTTCTGCCCTTGTGAGGTCAGCTTGTGTGTTTTTTATTAGGTTGGCCTTTTATGGATGCTTAAGTGTTTTTACTAAATGGAGAGGGAGTATTATAAATTTATAACGCATGATAGATACACTTTCTTAATAAGTCAAACTTGAAACAGGCTGACCTTGATTAGAGAAACTATCTATCTGTTTTCTTAATGCCGGAGTTCTGATGATTATGAACTTTGTACACTAGTTTGTTTGAAAATGTAAGTATGTGACATGTGATTATTAGTAAAGTTACATCTCTAATTTTGGCTAACCCTTTTTTAGGTTTTCATCTCTTGCTTTCTCTATCTCTAATTTCATCTTTTCATTTAACATTACATCTCTAATTTCTCCATTTTTTGAAAACGAACAGTTAAAACTTTTATGGCCCTTCTCCATTGAATGAAAATGCCGTTTTTTAGTTTTGTCATTGTAGTGCGTTTTACACTTATTTGGACAAGTATCTGCATTCATATTTAATGGTTAGAGAGGTTAAAAATCTGTAGGGGTCTTGGGTATCATTTTGTTTCCTGCGTCTGTCTCAGTTGCTGAGCCAAGTTTATTTTTTCATACTTCTAATATATTCACATACACATGCACAATAATCTAGCCTGAACTCTATATTGTGTATATCCTAAAGCAAACAATTGACTTCATCTCACTATAGAATAGTAGTATTATACTTGTGAAGAATGATTGACTTTCAATCATGTCCTTGTTATTTTTACTGTCTCGGTAAAATTGTCCTTATTCTTCTATAACAGTTTATTGTTTTCTTTCGTTTGTTTTGCATTAGGGGGTGGTTATATTCCATGATGTGTTTGACAATGAATACGATGTCAGTGGTGCCCAAATCAGAATAGAAGGTTTATACATATGGCCTTTTAGACAGCTTCGAATGGTCGCCAACAGGTAAATGTCATGGATATCATCAATGTGATGTGCAGACCAAATTTATATCGAGCTCAAATTGGTTTATAACTTTATATTGTCTCAATTGTTTAAAATTTAAAACTTATATTTGTCCAAATTTGACATTTCATCTTGAATCAGTTTTGTGCTTTGTTGCACTTGTTTAATTTTTTTGTTTATTTGATAGACAAATTCTGTTTGCAATGAACTTAATAGGCCAAGTTCTGTTTGAACCTGCTGAGGGAGATGGCCTGAGGCCATTGAAGGTTTTGTTAGAAAAAAATGTAGGCTGAGCAATTCTGTATTTAGCAGTTAAATTTTATGGTGTGACACTTATCATGTTATATATATGTGATATGACAGGCCTGCAGGAGATAGTCTATTGACGTGTCAGTTTGTTATTTGTGGTGTTTTAGGAGGAAATTCCTCATTAGGAGGAAACCCTTTGTAGTTGATGTACTGTTCTTAAAATCTGATCTATAAACCATTTTATGGCAGCATAATAACTTGAAAAGGATTAATATGAGTGAAAGAAGATTTTTATTTAATTGATTGATTTGAAACAGTACATCAACCTCTATATGTAAAGAACTCTAACCCTAAAGTAATGATTACAAAATCTTTAGAATCTTCTATGAACTTCTAACAGCTTCTAGTAGTACACTTAATATCCTAGTAACAAAACACTTCACAAAAAAGAATCATAGACTCTTCACATGCCACTTTAAGATCATTTAGAATAATTCTCAACCATGACAATTCACACACCCCATGTGCCATAGCTCGGAATTCAGCCTTTGTACTAAACCTTGCAACAACATTTTGTTTCTTACTTCTCCAAGTCACCCATTTTCCACCCAAGAACATGCATTATCCTGAGGTAGATTTCCTCTCTGTGAAAGACCCTGCATAATTTGCATCAATATACACTTCCATTTTTTTTATTTTTCATACCTCTTGAATAGTAATCCACTTCCTGGACTTCTGTTCAAATATTGAAGGATTTTGTTCATAGCTTGTAAATGTCTCTCCCTTGGATCTTGCATGAGCTGACTAACTACACTCACATCATATGTTATGTCAGGTCTGGTGTGAGCTAAGTAAATGAGCTTCCCTACAAGTCTTTGATAATGGTCTTTATTTACATTAGAACCTCCTTCATCACTCCCAATTCTATGGTTTTGTTCTATAGGAACTCTAGTAGTCTTGCAATCAATCTTGTTTCTTTGAGAAGACCAAGGACATACAACAAAGCTCTGCCACTGCCGGTGACAAATGGCGGCGGAAGAGCAGTGCTAGAACCACAAGTTGGGTGCACTTCTGGTAACCAACTTCAGTAATCAAAGGAAATTGGTGCACTTCAAGAAACCCTAAAAAGGGACCGTAGCTAAGACGGTAAAGAAGAAATGCAGAAGCAGGGGCCCCAAGATCCTGGGAGCTCTGATACCAACTTGTAAAGGATTAATCTGAATGGAAGAAGATCTTGTATTCAATTGATTGATTTGAAATAGACATCAGCCTCTACATATAGAGAACTCTAACCCTAATATAATGATTACAAAAGAGATCTCTAAAATCTTCTAATAGGTTCTAGTAGTACACTTAATATCCTGCAAACCACAGAATATAACTGTTTCGGTGTGTTCAATCCTTGAGTCCAACTGAAATGCCTATATTTCCATAGAGTAAAGCTTACAATATCTGAATGTGCTGAAGAGTTTCTCTTGTTTCCTCATGTTGCAGTGGAAAAGAAGGGGAGTTGAATCAGAATGAAGATTATATTTTATCTAATCCATATCATCTGGTAACAATGTTTCTTCTTGCATCCTTGATCTTTGAAAGTTTATAATCTGATTACATTTCATGGCTTACAATAATCTTAATAGCACTTCGATTTTGGTGATCAATATCTTCCTGTTTTTAGACATTTTTTACTCTTTTTCATTGATATTTCCTAGTCCTAGATTTCAAGGAGAATGAATAGGTTCTATCCAAAAAATTTAATCATTTTCACGGGCTTGATTTTTTTAGAGTCATAAGCTTGCCAGTTAATGCTGATCCTTGCTTTGTTGGATTACTCATATTTTCTGTCAAACATTTGGAGCTGGAAATCAAAATATCTATGTTTTAATATATCCATCTAAATACCCTAATAAGATTCTCATCATACGAAGTGCAATCTTGCAGTTTAAAGTTTCCAGTAGCAACATTATTTAAAATTTCCAAATGTTAGAATCCTTTATCATCTTAAAAACTTGCTTAAGAGTTAGGACCATATTTGGGTTCTTTAAACTGGACACGAATGTAAATATTTTAAGTTGTACATCTTTCTTCATTTAAACAAATCCATTTGAAGAGAGTAGCAAATCCTTAATATTTTTATGTGAATTTAAACAAAAATGATCTTTCATAGTGGGGCTTTCTTAACAATATGCAAACAGATTGACCAGCTTTGCTCCATTGATGTTGTCCTTTTCACCATTACGTTGTGTTTCCTTTTTTTGTATGGAGGATTCCCTTATCCTTCAAATTACTTGTATTTCTCCCTCTTTGACTAAACAATTGTCTCTTATTATAAAAAAAAGTTAGCATTCAGAAATACTTATTTGCTTCGAATATGGCTTTTGTACACACAGCTTGGAGTTTTCTCATCTCAGGTACTACAAGATTCTTCGCGAGATAAAATGTGGAGAAGGAAACATTGTAATTTTTCTAAATACCAGTATACTTTTGAAGGCCACCCACCCCACTCCTTTTTTAGTTATAGCTGTAGTTACACCATTGACTTGGTGTTTTCCCATATTGGTTACTGCAGCTCTGATTCATGATGCGGAGAAACATTGTAATATTGAAATTGCTGCTCAGATTTCACGCTTGCCATCATCAAATAACGGTACTTGTGTTCTCCCTGCAAATGAATACTTTCTTCTAAAGTAAGGAGTACGTCATATACATGGATTGGGGATCTCTTTTACACTTATAATTTTCTCTTTTTTTGTATTATTTATCTTGTTTAGAAGGATTTCTTATAATCTTCGATTATACTCTTTTCCATTTCTAATAAAATAACTTCTTTTATAACCATTTTTTGTTGTCCACAGTATATGAATCCAATGCTATTATGAAACATTTCATCAGATTTAGTATTACCAATTGCTACGTATATGAATGTAAAATTATATGTGCATCGCTTAGTTTTAACCATTTTTTATCCATTGAGTGCATTCTTCATGTGGATTAATTACTTTTTATATTGTTGTTCTTTTGATTACTAAATTGTTACTTTATTTCTTACAGAGGGTGAACATGATCATTTTCATCTAGAAGGGTTAATGGAGAGCCCCTCTGCGGATGATGATGGGGACTGCTTCTCACCATTACTGTTAAATGCAACGTCTGTCAAAATTGAGGTCTACTATAACAAAGCAGTGAACTATACCTTGGTGGTTACTTTTGTATCCTTCAATCATGAATATTCTTACAGCTTTATGTCTCTGTCACAATCTGTTATGGCATGAGCTCCTTAATGTACATATGTCAGGTTTCTTTCTTGCAAGTCCTTCTATTAATTCGTCAAATGGAGCATAGCAGCACTCAATCTGTAAGAATTTGCTTTGGATTTTTTTTCTGAAATTTCACCTGCCGTAGGTTTAGTATTTAATGGAATCAATATAAAAAATTTCAATTGTTGGTATGAATGTACCAAAAACTATTTGAAAGTTCACATGCCATAGATTTCATAAATTTTTAAAAATGTACATGTGATTGTAGAAGATGAATATGATTTAGATATACCTTTACAGGGTGCTGCTAAAGTTTCAATACTAATGATTGGCCAGCAAGCAATAATGGATGCCTATCTTTGCCTTTTGCATCTCACTGCAGGAATACTAGTTGGTAAGTTATGAATTTCACAACTTGAGGTTGCTCTACTGACTATTCTCTCTCTCCCCTCCCAAACATAAATCCATTATGTTATTGGACTCTACCAGTTTTGGGGTGAAAAATATATTGAAGCTCCTTTCTAAATGGAAAAGGGCTCTCTAGTATTATTTTTCTGTGCCCTTAATTTTGTTGACTTAACCAGAAGGCTTTAGAAGTAATTTACCTTGTGACATTAGTGTAAGCATCCCAAACATTCATACCTAAAAACTAGTCCATTCCCTATAGAAAGAAGATTCCAGTTTGAACAATCCAATGCCTCCACTATTTATTACCTTATTTGCACCTTCTAACTATTAGAATAAAGAGAAACTGTATTGTGTTATTGAAAAACTGAAAGCCAAAATACAATAGAGTGAAGTCAGTTATATATAGGTGATATAGAGAGACTAACAACCTGTAACTAACAAGGAGTTAGTTACCGATAAATGCTGTCTGTCAATAGTCTTTCAGAAAAAATAAAAGTTCTAGTTACAAACAACAGTAGTAAAACTATACTCCAATACTAACCAGATATATTACCCGTTCTTCAGTCCCTGATACGACTCTTAGTTGTAGTGTACATATTACAGTATACAGCATCTAAAATAATTATTGTATGCAGGGTTTTTAAATATGTTTCCTTTTAAAAGTTCAACATTTTTAGGGGGTGCTGGGATGGGGTTGTTCATGGTATGGGAAGAGGATTATTGATACATATTGAATATGTTGTGCTGTGTTTCGTTGATTGTTGTAATGCGTAATGTAACAGAACAATTAATTGTCATTTTTTCTTTAGTGATTGATTATTCTTCTTTTGTAGTAGTAAGATTGTTTGCTGAATGGTTGTTGCTGCTTCCTGCGCTGCAGAATCATTGTTTAATGCTTTTGCAACTGCTGCATTTTTCAAGTTTGTGGTCTTCTCAATATTTGAGATGAGATATCTCCTTGCAATCTGGAAGGCAAGTAGGCCTTTGAGTAATGGTGAAGGTTGGGAAACAATGAGGCGAGAACTTTCAGTTTTATACAGTCGTTTCTGTAAGTACTCATCTAGAATTAAATTTTCTGTCCTGCTAAATGCTTGTCTGATCTCTTCAACATGAGTTTTCCTTTGTGTCATTGGCTCTCTAGGATGCATGATCAAGTTTTTTTATTTCCTGAGTTAAACTACTTTTATTGCTGTGTTACTGATCAAGATTCAATTACAGCTTTAGTTTATTTTTATACCAGAATAGAAAAACTATGATGCTTGCTTAAAATTTTAATAACTTCATGTTTTTTGTCATTTGAATTGCTCTTTAAAATGCCATTAAACAAGCAATAAATTTAATGTATTTTTTTGCTATTTATTTGGGCCAACGTAAACCTATGAACTTACACCATGCATTAACAGAGGGTCACCAAGCACTATTATAAATGAGCTAAGGAATGGTAAATAAATCTCGTAGTGCTGCATATATATGTTTTCATTCAAATTAATCCTTTTTATAGCTTAGATTCTTGGTGTTTTCATTCCAAATATTCTCCAACATATTTTCTATCAATACCTCTGAACTATTGGTTTTTAACCGAGGAAAATGATGTCATGTAATCTATGTAACTGACCTCACCTACTTTGTTCTTGTTGTATATTCCACTGTAGAAGAATGCCTAAGAACTCTAGCTATTTGTTTCTTGTTGTTTCAACTAATGGAAATAATTCTTTCTTCTGAAAAAGAGGGGCTCAAATTTAACAGCTTAATTTCTTATGCAGATGGGATCTTGTTGGGAGGCATTCTACTCATGTATGAGTTCCATAATTATTTGAGACCTCTTCTTCTTCTTATGTACTCTTTTTGGATACCTCAGATAATCACCAATGTTATTCGCGATTCGCGCAAACCATTGCATCCTCATTATATCTTAGGGATAACCGTCACTAGGCTAGCAATCCCATTATATATTTTTGGTTGCCCTAACAACTTCATGCGCATAGAGCCAGACAAGACCTGGTGTGTTTGTTTGGCTGTATTTATTGGACTTCAAGCTGCAATTCTCCTACTTCAGCACTATCTTGGGTCACGTTGGTTCATTCCTCGTCAGGTTGGTCCCAACTACCTCTTCTCAATACTTTTATAACCAAATAACCATTAACACATTCACAATTCTTAAATATAGTTGCCTCTTCTAAAAGGTTGAGCTCAAACCGAGCATCGCATCATTTGCTTCATGTACCAAACCCCATTTAATGGGAAAATACTTGTTATTCTATATTTTAGTTGTAACCAGGTTCCGTTAATAATTTGAAGCATTTCATAGACATCCTTGACCCTAACCTAAGCATGATTATGTTGCAAAGAGTAATAACATTACATTATCCTCATTGTTTTGGAAACTGGTTCTAGGCTTTCCTAAGTGAATTTAAATAATCATCCAGCATTTTTGTTTTCTTTTCTCATTCTGAATTTGCATGAATGTTTCATCTTCATGGCTTGCAGATTCTCCCTGAGAAATACAGCTATTATAGGAGGTTTGATCAGGAAACAAGACATGCTACAGACTGTGTGATTTGCATGACAGCCATTGATATTTCCCAGCGATCTAATGATTGCATGGTAAGTGATTATGAATATGAAGAATAAATTACTCAACTTGCTCTCATTTCTTAATATTTCATACCATATAGCCTTATCTTTTTAACCCTTATAGTAACCCTTTTAATGGTTTGAAATAATTTACATGACACTTGGAGTTATCCAAAAAAAAACACATTATATCCTGTAGTACCAAGAAAAGACTACTAGTGTGCCATCTCAAGAAATATGAGGAGTGTATAACCATCATTTTTTCAATTCAAATTACAGTTTTACAACATGAACCTGTTCTAATTCAGAGTGTTACACAGGTGACACCTTGTGATCATTTCTTCCACTTTGGCTGTTTGCAAAGATGGATGGATATAAAGATGGAGTGTCCAACTTGCCGGCGGCCATTACCCCCTGCCTAGACACCTTTCTTCACTCTCTATGTCAATAGGATCAACTGACCCTGCTCAACGTCATAGTCTAGCATATGTTTAAGTGACCAAGTTTTACATTTAATATGAAATCACACTGCCTTTGGTGCTCAACCTTTTCTTCTCATGTTCAGGACTGAATGTTTCTTCTGCTCATACAAATTTTGTAATTTCATTCTGCCACCTTATCGCAGATGCCTAGTGTATGTAAATAATTTGGAAGGGCCATGAACATTAATTGTATTTTATTCTCAATACAAAATTTATTTTTATTCTTCCTTTGTTACTGTCCAACATGAAGTTATGGTCATTTTTTAGTCGTTTGTCATATCTTTTTAGTCCAATGGCAATCCTAAAAGTGTTTCTACTTGACTGCATCATTGCATCATAAATAAATACATGCTTAGTTTGCATTGGACAGAATTCAGTGTAATGGCACCAAGTGACTCAAACAACAAACTGTGTTAAGAGCATTTTCAATGGATTTTTTTTATCAATAAAAATAGTATACTAATGTAGATCCAATAAACAAATTCTTTAAAATAAATAAAGTTTCTTATATAAATAATTTTTTTCATTTTAAGGAAATCGTATTTCATGAGATCCAGATTAAAATAATATTCTTATTGGTAAAAAAATTTATAAGAAACTTTTATTGAATATGCTCTCACATTGGTTTGAAGTTTCATATTTCAGCATTTTTTTAATGCTTATCCATGATCTATATTTATAAATTTGTCGTAAGAAAATGTATGTAACTAGCTATTGCTGATGAAAAATAGAAAAAAAAACGTAACTAGCTAACAGTTGACAATCTATTTAATTTCATCCTTAGTTACTTGTCATATATCTTTTGTTTTTGTCTTTTGTATTGACACTTTTGTAATGATATTTACTAGACAAGTCTTTATCATAATGTTGTTTCTTGTAGTTTACATCTATATTAACTTTTACCCTTAAACACTTTACTCAACTTCCTTTTTGGTGATAAGTTTCTATTAGTGAAAACTCTGAATTGATAGACATTCAAACATTGGGGAATCCACCATCAAAAGCTAATCTTTTAAGGGTGGGTTACACAAGTGCTTCTATGCTTATCAATTAATATCAAAATTGGTTGTTGATATCTTGGAAAAAATTACCTTGAGAATAATCATTAGAGGATGGTTTTGAGCAATGAGTGTTGAGTGAAGTGTCACCAAGTGGCATAAAATGAAAATTTGTTTAAGACTTTGACTCACGGGGAATAATGCTAAAATTGAGGCTTAGATATCGTAAGTTATCTTAATTCTATATTGAATATAATGTAATACATTTTGATGGATTATACAAGTGTTAGTTTTGTAGAATAAACTCTTCTAATGAATGAAAACTTATCAATTGGTTTTGTAGATAATATTAAAAAATGATAGTTTAAATTATACTTCATTTTGTAGCTTAACTTACATTAAAATTATAGTTTTAATTCCTTGTATGACTTCATTATTAATGTTCTCTTATTTATGAAAAATAAATAAGAATTAATGGAAGCTAAAAATATAATTGAAAATATAATCAACATTTCTGAAGTTTTTAAAAAGATAGATACATAGGATTAAAATTATCTTTTAAAATTAAACAAATTAAAGAATAGGAATAATACAAAAGGAAGAAATGGCACAAGATTTTCCCACGGAATTCAATCAAAAGCTTCTCAATACTCAAATTTCTCAACAACGGTTCACTGACTTTAATATTTTCCAATTTTGGCAGAAGAAGCTCACATTCCAAACGAGAAAATACTGCAGGATTATGCATGGGACCAACAAATTTTGTAAAATTTGTAGAACCAAAACCACTATTAAGATAAAAACGCAAATAAATTTAAACGTGCCAAAGACACGCAACTTTCATAAGGCTCTTAACACCTTCCACACAAACATGAACAATAAAACAGTAGACTTCAACTACATCAACCAACAGGTCTAAAAAAATTACACGAATTATAAGCTTAACACATGTAATATCCAACTAAAATTCAAGTTTGCAGGACTAATATAAAGCCCCAACATTCGGGGAAAATTCAAAACCATTTCTCATCGAAGTTATTCAAATGCAGAGGGGAAACAACATCACTGCCCCAGATCGTTATTGTCGTCATTATCTGTGTCTTAACCTCCACCACCAGAACCATATTTCTTTCCCAACACGATGAGCTGTAGCTTATCATATCCAGCAAGCACTCCAGCACCTGCAACAGCACGTAATATGTTTGCACCGGCACCTTTGAAGAGTGACTTTGTACCCTCTTTTGCGATAATTATCTTGAATGCTTCCAAAGAACTCTTGTATTTTACAGCTTCTCCAGATGTCATCATCATCCTTCTACGCACGGTATCAATGGGGTACGAGGCCAAGCCAGCACCTATTGTGATTCCCCATCCCAGAAGAAAACTTGCAAAGAAACTATCCTGTTAACAAGAAGGATAACAAAGGTAAGTAAACATAAAAACATATAGAATAGCATCATTAGGAAAATGTTTAAACCAAATATGGTTAGGCACATCTAAAAAACACAAATCCAAAAGAAACTGAAATGAAGATGAGTAGTTAATACCCAGGTAGTAAAACAGACGAGATTTCAAATTCAAATTTTATATTTACCTGCAATCCACCAACCAAGACAACTGGTTTCAAAGAATCATACATTCCAAAGTAAAGACCACGGTACACTATGATTCCAACACACGAGATGTTGAAACCACGATACAGGCCAGCAATACCATCAGACTTGATGGTTTTCCTGTAAACATCAACCAAGCCATTGAACTGCCTCTCACCACCCTTCTTTGCAGCCTTGGCATCATTTGCAAGACGAGTTCGAGCATAATCCAATGAATAGACAAACAAGAGGGAGGAAGCACCAGCAGCTCCACCAGACGCCAGATTCCCAGCAAACCACTTCCAGTAGCCATCTTTATCTTTTTTGAAGTTGAAAAGCCTCTTGAAATAATCCTTAAAAGCAAAGTTCAGAGCCTGAAAAGAAACAAAAGAAACCATTAACGATACAGAAATAAGAAATAGAGACACTGCAGGCCAAACAGCGAAATGCCAAATATAAATTTGCATCCCTCACGTCAAAATCAAATAAATGTAACAGTAGGGATGCAAATTAAAGAGAGCTATGACTATATATTTTTTAAAATCCTTACACACAAAGCATAAGCAATTCAGAAAATAGAACAACACTGCAGAAAGACAATGTGAAGAAAAAATATGCAGAGCGACTGGATTTAATGAGGTGTAGTGCAAATAAAATATTTATCCTACCTAGATCCAGGAAAAATATAATGGCACATAAATAGGTATGAGTTTTGTAAATGTGAAATAAAGGAAAATAGAGACACTACAGAAGTACAACATCATACACAGTGTGAACAATATATCAGATGTCCCATGTTTAAAATAAAATAAAAAAAATCAAATTTTACCTACATTCCAAATTCACAGGAAAGAAAAATCACCTGAGTAGGGAAGTATCTGATAACGTTAGCCGTGTTTCCTCTCCAAAGAGCAATCACCCCTTCATCCTTCATGGTTCGAGAGAAACAATCGCCAATTCCCTTGTATGGTTCAGACAATCGACCACTCTTGAGCATTTCATCCTGGTTTTGGATGAGTAACTTGACTCGCTCGATTGGAGCAGCAGCCGTCTTGGACACGGCAGCTGACACTCCTCCCATGAGGAAATCCACCAAAAATCCAGTCACCCCTTTCTCAGCTGGCGCATGTGCTGTGACTGGAGCATAACCCAAAGACTGCAAGCCTCCATTGAAGTAACTACCACTGGTAGAATAGTTTCTGGAGTGATTAGGAGCAAGCCTGGACACAAAGTAAGACTGTCCCGACAACTTCTGAACTACTGATGGATGCCGTGAATGCAATCCATCCGCCATCGCTGCACTTCAAACGGTTACCTATCCGCATTTAAACAAAAATCACATCAGCAGTCACAGAAAAAAAGAAAGAAAAACAAAAACAAAACTCAGGTGTGGTTGATTCCCTTCTCACTTCTTAGATTTAAAAAGTGTTCAACACAATTTCATGCTACTCGGCAAATCCCATCCAAAATCTAACAAGATCTAAAATTTGTTTCAAAAAATATTTCTTTTGAAAGAAAATAGAAATCAAACAGACTATTGTCCTTTCTAATAGCTGCTATGATTCATTCCCTTAACCTGCGAATCCAAGATCTACAGATACAGACGGATAAATTCTACATCTACAAAGAATATCATAAGCAAATGAAACAAAATTCGGAACAATTTTAAGTTCAGTGTGAGACACTGATACTTCAAATCGAAATGAATGGTGATAGCTTACTAACTAAGCGAACATAACGAACTGACGAAAATTATAAGAACATAAACAAAAAAAGAGGGAATTATTAAGGTTAGTAATAAAACATGCGATAGATCGAAAATAAGAGAATGCAGATCTTAAAGAGGAAGAGGAAAGTGAAGTAGCTTAGTATGTGAAAATGGAAAGAGGAATACCCAAGAAGGGTTTGGAAAGAGGCGTCGTGTCTTCCTCTGATCGTCAGCGAATGCAAGAAGACCACACTCACCGAATAAATGGGAGCAATATTAGGGTTTTATTTAATGACTATTTTACCCTTCCCACCCTTCCCACCCTTCCCACCCTTC
>Ga0123341_1001236_pt1 | contig 18634 bp, 13 predicted proteins | sample Turbeapinknodule_FD_89959 | JGI IMG/M metagenome (GOLD analysis project Ga0123341, IMG submission 89959) | Root nodule microbial communities of legume samples collected from Mexico - Turtle bean Mexico pink nodule | ecosystem: Host-associated > Plants > Roots > Nodule | place: Mexico: Nepantla...
AATGTCATTTTTATATTTATTAATAACTAAATAGTTTATAAAAAAAAATCAATAAATTTGAACAGATTATAAAAATATTTTAAAAAGCTAGAAATTAAAATAAAAACTATTTAAATTTAATGTATTTGATTTCCTAAAATTTATGACATACTTTTTTTTTATCTAAAGCCAATGTTAACCTTCTCTGTTTTAGTATTTTTTGTACTGCAACTATATTGTAGTAATTAGTAGGCATTTTGTTATCTTGTTTGGGCTTAAATATGTCACGAAAACTTATTTAATTTTGATACGGCAAGTGCAAGAGAAAGTTTACAATCAGTCGATATCTAAAATATATTTTCTAATTATTTAAAAAATTATCAATCTTACTCGTACATTTGAATTCTTAATTGAAGGGAAAAATGTAATAGAAGGAAAAAAACTGAATAGATGTTTGTAAAATTTTCAAAATTAAACTGAACCTGTAGTATTACGGGTCTTAATTCCATCACAAGGATGAGATTGCTCACTGTAATCTCTAATAAAAATATGAATATCTTATTGTTAGATATTTCAACCAGATGCATGACTAGGAATTTGTTGTAAAGGTATTTTTATAAAACTAGAATTAGATCTGCGGGAAAATCCATTCAATAGGTACTATAAGCTCCAAGCACAAGTTTTTTAATAATGAGGCAAATAAAATATCAGCACAAAAGGAACAAAACTCTATTTGAGTACCAGACCAAAAGGGAACAAAACTTCAGACTTAGCGCTTGCCACCACCACCACCAAGCTTGGGTCCTTTGGGTGCAGCACCCTTGCTGACAGCACCTTTGCCTTGTGATTTTTGTAACTTGGCCTGAACTTCAGCCTTCTTTGCCTTCTTCTCATCTTTTGTTTTCTTTACCCTCTCCTTGATTTCACTGCAGGACATCAACTTCAGACAATGAGATACTATATTTGCACGAGATACAGATGGTTTTATACAATCAATCAACAACAACATTGCCTTTAAACATCAGAAAACTAAAAAGAAAAGAAAACACACCGCAGAGCAGCTTCTCTAGCAGCATCACGAACTTCTGGCTTCTCTGCTCTTTTCTTCTGAATAACTTCCAGTGTAGCACCAACAATGGACCTAGAATAAGGTTTCTTGGTGGCCCTACGCCTCTTCTTCACAGCTTCTTGGGCAATATCCTACACATCACAATTACACAAATAAAAAATCAATGTAAAATTTCATCAATACATACTACACTCGCGCATAGAGATCTCAGGTGAAACAAAGAAAGTGGCACAGAAACCTGTTCAAGTGTGTGATAACTTAGAATAGGGTATAACAGGATGGTTATGATTACTGACATTGCCTAAGTCACATACAAATAAGTTCATTCATATATTCACCTTCTTATGCTGTTTCCTGTACATGGCTGTCCAGGTGAGCTTTGATGGCTTCAATCGGTTGTGGAAATACCTCTTGCATTTGGAGTTGGCGAAGAGGAAGACCTACTCATTAAAAATCAATACTCTCGCATAAGCAACCAATTATCAAGACAGCATTAAATAGTAACATAACATCCTTAAAATTCAAGAAATGCCACAATTACGATACCTGAGAATCACCACGAACAAATCGTATGCCTTTCCCAGGGTAGATCTTTGCACCACTGAAACGGCAAAGTTCGGTCCTAACATACAAACATCAACTGCCAGTGAGCAGACCTTCCAAGTGTAAAGATTATAATTTGAAAAATCACCAACCATTTCTTAGTTTCCATGTTATGTTATCTAGTCTAACAATAACAAATTTTCGACAAAATGCATCCACTCGACAGAACAACCTCAGGCAGAAAACAATCACAAAAAAGGTCAACATTTCACAGGGATGATGATGATGATAAACTTCATCATCCAAACCCATCACCAGGTCAACAATCACAAAAAATATATTTAAGCATTTTAGAAAATTTAAGGTTTTTGCCAAACATAAACCCAAAAATGACAGCATCGCAAATCTGTAATCTTCTGCAAACTAATTAATCAATAATGCCAATTTCTAACGAATCAAAACAATACAACAAAACCTAAAAGAAAACGAAATCCCGCTTCAGCGAACCTAAATCGAGTGTTCAACAATATACAAATTTTCCTTTTCTAAAACGACCGGGTAGCTATCAACTACAAGAATGACAAAATGACAAGTCGCATGTTTGCTCCGATTGTAAAACGAAAATATAGAGCAGAAACGTTTCAATGAAATTGAAGAATAAGATTATTGAATGAAAGTATCGAGTTAGATTTTGGATAAACCTACTTGAGAACCATTGTCGCTGCTGCTGCTCCTCCTCCCAAATCTCCTTTTCCGTAGAAACCCTAGAACGAAATGGTTGTTTATATCTATGTATACCCAAAATCTCAATAAAAAGCCTTATTTTATAATAAAACTACGAGAATGCCACCCAAAATTAGGTCGGGTGGTGAACAGGTTAGATAGCCAAAGTAACCTTTCTCTGTCTGAAAAAAAGCCCAGCTGGGTATTTGATAATTGGGCCGGAGCTGATTGTAAGAATTTTGTTAAAAAAAACCCAAAATCTCTATACTATCGAATCAGCTAGTTTAATTTTAAGAAGATTTTGCACCGTTATACTTCCCTTCTCACCCCCAAAAACTATGAAAGTTTTGTTTTATCAAAGTTTAAGATTAATTAAATTTTAAAATTTATTTGAATTATATTTTAATTTGAAAAATTAAAATTTAACTTATTTTCCCAGTTTTAGTTAAAAGAGTTGAAAATTAATGTTAATTCAGTTTTTGGATAACTGAATTATGATATATTTTGGGTGAAGATGAACCAGAATGTAATTCAAAATTCAATTGTTCATAGTTGAATCCTGATCATAAATATTGAGAGCTTGGGTAAATACGCTTGAGTGAAGAATTAGTCTTATACCAGTGTTATTTGTGGAAAAAATTGTGCACTTTGAAAGAAAATCATTTTAAAATGTAATAAATTCATCAACCAAATCAGGATGAATGATTACATTTAGCTACAATCATTGAATATTTGGTATTCATATCTTCTTTTACTGTGGAATAAATAATAAACAGTGAAATTATTAAACATATTAGAATACATTTTAATATTTTAGTAACATAAAATATACTTAATATTAAACTATTTATTCAATACTTGTTTCAACCGCGTAAGCACTTTTGCATAGCCCAATCATTTTGTACCACAGCACACAACTAAAGTTTCAGAGAAGAATTTTTCAATTCTAAGAAACATTGGTGTGATCTGTTTTATTATTTATACATACCGTAACAAACTTCTTCAACATTAGTCATCATCATACGATGTTTACTTCTAATTTCAGCACCAAAATTTAATTTACTTTTGACTTCGTCTTCGTATGAATCGATTCTCATATTTTATGTTACAATTAAAAATGTATATGAAAATAAAGTAAAATAGAAATATTAAATACCTTTTATATATTATTATAGATTTTTTAATTGTAAAATAGTTAAATAAAGATTTGACATTAGTTTTGTGTATGTGATAGTAGTGATTGAGTGGTAGGACAGGAGCATGAGGGTGTAGTAGTGGGATGCAATGAAAAAAGAAGGGAAGAAGAATTAAATTAACCGGGAAGGAAGGAAGGAAGGAAGTGAAAGAAACCCTTTTCTTTCTCTTCAACCAAACCCCTTCCTCTATTCCTATCTCTCTATTTTTTTTCTTTGCAACAAATTCACAAACACATTCACTGCTTCTTCCTTCTTGCAATCATTCTGTTGTTCATGAAATGGGGGACAAGCACCATCTAGACGACAGCAGCGATTTCACCTCCGAGGACGAAGGCACCGAGGATTACCGCCGCGGTGGCTACCACGCTATTCGAATCGGCGACACCTTCAACGCCGGTAGCTACGTCGTTCAGTCTAAGCTCGGTTGGGGCCATTTCTCCACTGTCTGGCTCGCTTGGGACATCAAACATTCTGTCTCTTCCTCTCTCTCTCTCTCTCTATATATATATATATATGTTTACTTTTTTGTTATGATCTTTCCCCTTAAATGTTTGTTCTAGGTTTATTCATGAAATGGTTTTGTTTTTGCCTTTTTGAGTTCAGTTGCGTGTTAGTCTGGTTAATTTCTAATCTAGAATCAGTGCAAGAGATTATTGGCGTTTTAGCAGCGGTTGACAGTAAATTGGCAGCAGTTTTTTGTTTTTTTCGATTTTGTTGACTTGTTTTGCTTCTTTTTTTTCTGTGTGGAGATTTGCAGAGATATGTGGCTTTGAAGGTTCAGAAGAGTGCTCAGCACTACACCGAGGCGGCCATGGATGAGATAACGATTTTGCAACAGACTGCGGAGGGAGATCCTGACGATAAGAAATGTGTGGTGAAGCTTTTGGACCATTTCAAGCATTCTGGTCCCAATGGGCAGCACGTCTGCATGGTTTTTGAGTACCTTGGGGACAATCTTTTGACACTTATTAAGTACTCGGATTACCGCGGGTTGCCTATCGCCATGGTTAAGGAGATTTGCTTTCACATTCTGGTTGGATTGGATTACTTGCACAAACAGCTTTCCATCATACATACTGACTTGAAGCCTGAAAACATCCTGCTTTTGTCGATGATTGATCCATCTAAGGATCCTAGAAAGTCTGGGGCGCAGCTTATTCTTCCCAATAGTAAAGATAAGATGGTACTGGAGTCGACAGGTGCGAAAGATACGAAGATGTTGAATGGGGATTTGGTTAATCACAAGAAGAAGATTAAGAGAAAAGCTAAACAAGCAGCTCATGGTTGTTTTGAGAAGGAAGCTTCTGAAGGAGTTGAGGGTAATCCTGAAACTTCTGGGGCTGTGGAGTGGTCTCCTAACACGAGTTCTGCAAGAGAACAGGCTTCCAGTTCTGCTGGAACTAGTAGGTTATCGGATGCTGATGCAGCAAAGTTGAAAGAGCAGGGTAACAAAAGAGGAAGCCGATCAATGAGACAGAAGCTGCTGGCATCAGTTGATCTCAAGTGCAAGTTAGTGGACTTTGGTAATGCCTGCTGGACATATAAACAGTTTACTAATGATATCCAGACAAGACAGTATCGGTGCCCAGAGGTGATCCTTGGGTCAAAATATTCCACATCTGCAGATCTTTGGTCCTTTGCTTGCATTTGTTTTGAGCTTGCAACTGGAGATGTGTTATTTGATCCTCACAGTGGTGACAACTTTGATAGGGATGAGGTATGTGTATTTTGTTTACTTATTTGTATGTTCTACCTAATTAGATTGCCATCCTTACCAGTTGTGGGAATCAACCTATGTATTTTTGGTTTGCATACCCCCCTCCCCAAAAATAGTGAGAAAAGACTTTTTTTGCGATGTTTAGACATATGGGTGATTGAAAATTGCAGACTAGATAAAACATATCCTACTATGGTAAGGTACATTTGATAGGGGCTGAATACTTAATCAAGTGTTTGTTTGTATCATAATATAAGTTCAGATAAGTTGTAACTTGTAAATAAGCTGTTCTAAACACATCCATGATTTATGATAGAATATGATGATGTCATTTGATACTTTTAGTCAACCCTAGAAAAAGGCTTGGCTATTGTTTTTGTCATAGTTATCTAGTCTTGTTGAATATCAGTAATAGAAAGTAAACGCACTTGCAAACACCATGGGTTAAACATTAAACAAAACTCAAATCCAAGTTCTATTATTGAGGTACTTCAGCTCTTCAATATCCTTTACATGAGTTTGGTTTGCAACTGAACACAGATACACTGGAAAGGAAGTACTTATCTGTGTGAGTCGATCAGATATAAGCCGAGTAGTGAAATAGAGTCAAATGAAATGCCTTGTTTCAAAGCTTCTTAATATTGCTAAGATGGAAGGTCTTTTCAAGAGCATTCACCAATGTAATAATTGTAATAAAATCTGGTTGCTAGTTTATTGTGGTTTGTGTTTTCATGCATGCTGTTGTGAAAACCAATGTAATAATTGTTTTTTTAGTAGACTCATGTAGACTCGACCAAACCTGATCAAACTCAGGTAAAATTGCAAGTTTAGAGTTCAATCTATGAGCACAGTTGGACATTAGAAAAAGCCTAAAATGACACTGGATTTGTTTGTTTTGATGTCATGATTGATTTATGCAAAACACATCTAGGTAATAATTCCATGGTTCATTGATTCTCAGTTTCTGTCTGTTTTGGGTGTTGATGTTGCGTTCTACTATCTCAAACAAATCTGTCTTGTGTCTTTTTCAGCTCCACTCTGTTTTTGTGTTTTGATGTTCTCTTTTGATTTGTCCTAGACACCTTGACGATCACATTACTCTCCATTTCCTTTCTCTTGTTCTGCACTACTCTCCCATTTTCTTTCTCTTGTCCGTTTCATAGATAGAGATGGTGCAAGCTACAAATTAGATAAATATAAAAAGAATAATATATAATATGATCAACTAACAATAATAATAACATTACTGTTAAAAATATAGAAAGTTATTTATAGCATCATATAATATTGAATTCTTCTTATGTTATTTATAGGTATTACAAGTTTACGAAGCTCTCTCGAGATTATGTATACTCTTGAGATTGACAACTTTAGTGATGAAGAATATAATATATCTTATACTGAATCATTTAGATATAAATTGATTGTAAACGCAGAATTGGTTTTCTTATTTATTTTTATTACAAACAGAACCAATATAACTTACTAACTTAGTACTTTTTAGTTCTAATATCTTGTTTTTTTATGTTCAAGCCTATTTTACATGAGTTTTCCTGTTTATTACTGATGATAAAAAAAATTAATTCTCTAGTTGAAACAAGGAAAATCTCCATTTCTTACTGGAAAAATAATTTAGCTTAGTTATGTGTAGAAGGTGAAATGTTTTAAGGTGCTAGGTAACAATGAAAGTCATGTAAAGTTAAACTCTGGTCAGTGTTATTGATGGCAGATTGTGGTGGCTGGCCAAAAATCTACCCTATAAATATGGTAGACAGTGTTCTAATCTAACATGTGGTGGAAGCATGACTTTTGTAAATAGGGGACTATTGGAATAAAAATATCTTAATATCTCATTCTTTAAATCTTAATTTTGTCTTGTAAGTTTCACATTGTCATTATAATTTAGTGTCTTTAAGCCAAATAACTCTATAAATTGTACTATAACCTTTAATGTTGATTCCTTTGTCATAGGAACATGATACGAGTCGTCTAATTGACAAATGACATGAAACACAAGGACTTTATTATTTGAAAACAAGCGCACATGTGTCTTGTTTTGCTACGTCAACCCTAAAGCTTTTTGCATGATCGTTTGTGTCACCCAAGTCTAGCCAAGTTCAAAATAATAACTCCTAGTATAAAGAAACTTCAAGTGTTGGAATGTGAAACATGTCAACTAGGAAAATATGTTAGGTCACCATTTCAAACAAACTTTAAACATACGTGTCTCAATTTTGTAAACCATTCATTAAGAAATTTGGGGACCTAGCCGTGTAACATCTTTTGGATTTAGATTTTTTGTAACCTTTATTGACGAATTCTGCCATTGTACTTGGTGTTTAATTAATGAAAGACAAATATGAACTTTTTACCATATTCATGTCTTTCTGTAATGAGACTAAGAGCCAATTTGAAAAAATAACTCAGGTCTTCCGAAGTGACAATGGTAAAAAATATTTTTATGTTCAACTCTCATCCTTACCCTTACAGGGTATTTTGCATCAGTTCACTTGTCCTCAGGCATCAAAACAAAATGGTATTGCATAGAGGAAGAATAGACATACATTGAAACTGCACACTTTCTAACGCTGAATACAAATATTGTTGCACATTATTAGGGATATGCAGTTGTCATTGCATGATTTTTGATAAATAGAATGCCTTCTTCCTCTCTTGAAAATCAAATTCCTCACTCCATTGTTTTTCCAAATAATCCCTTATTTTGTATCTCTCCATTGTTTGGTTCATAATGTCTCTCCAGGTTTAGACAATGTTTTTCTAGGATAAAAACTCTCCAACTACCAAAAGATACTATATGCCAACTGATGTTAACTTTTTTTTTATGGCACCTATTTTCTTGTCCTCCATGGAAGCTCTTCTGTCCATTCAACATGTTCTAGCTGTTCTAACCTTTGATCTTCTTATGATTCTAACCTTTTTTTGCCTCCAACCCAAATGAAAACCAATCTAACATTACTTCACCATCTTTTTGTACATACCAACCCAAGTCACAGAGAGCCCCTCTCACTCTTCCTGAAGTCTCTTATGATTTAGATCCTCCAACAACAACTTCCCATTCCATGAATCCTTCTCCATCAACTCTTTCACACAACACCATTTCAGATTGGTCTATTGCTCTTGGGAAAGGTATATGGTCTACTTGTAATCTATATTATGTTTATAACTAAGTTATCATCATTTTTTTTCATTGTATTCTTTTGTTTTTTCTTTGTCTACCATCATTCTTCCTAAAACTATTAATGGGCACTTAATCAACATGGATGGCGACAAGCCACAATTGATGAAATGTGTGCTCTTGCAAGCAATGACACATGGGAGTTTGTTCCTCTTCCATCTAGAAAGAAGATTGTTGGTTGTAGATGGATTTATGTTGTTAAAGTTGGACATAGTGGTGAAGTTGATTGCCTTAAAACTAGGTTGGTGGGTAAAGGATATATACAATTGATAGACTTAACTACTATCATACTTTATCTCTCATGGCCAAAATCACCACATGTTGGCTTTTTCTTGCAATGGTTGCTATTCGCTATTGGCTTCTTCACCAGCTTGACATTAAAAATACTTTCCTCCATGGTGATCTTGAGGAGGAAATTTACATGGAGTAACCTTCTGGAATTGTTGCCAAGGGGGAGTTTGGTTTAGTGTGTAAATTATGCTGCTCCCATTATGGTCTGAAGCTTTGCCTTGAGTTTGGTTTGGTAATTTCGTTCATCCTATGTAGGTTTATGGATTGGTACGAAATGTGGCAGATCATTTTGTTTTCTGTTGTCATACTTCTCCTAGGAAGTGTGTTTATCTAATGGTCTATGTTGATGATATAGTTATTATAGGAAATGATATGACTAGGATCTATAAACTAAAGGACCATTTATTTAGCCATTTTCATACTAAAGATCTTGGTTCTCTGAAATACTTTCTGCTATAGAAGTGACTAAATCAGAAGAAGTTGTTGTTATTTTACAAAGAAAATATGCTCTTGACATTCTAAAGGAGATATGGTTGCCAAATTGCTAGCCTATTGATAATCCCACGGATCTCAATCAAAAGTTGATAGTGGGAAAACTCATTTATGTTAATATTACAAGACTTGATATTTCTTATGTAGTGAGTTTGTCAATTCATGCAAAAATCCTCACATTGATCACTAGAATACTGTAACTCACATTCTAATATATAAAAAAAAAAGGCTCCAGGACAAGGATTATTGTAGGGGACAAAAGAAATATTCAAATTATAGGGTATTCTGATGCAGATTTGGCTTGTTGTCCCATTGGCAGAAGATCCACCACCTGATATTGTGTATTCGTTGGAAAGAATATTGTCTCTTAAAAGAGCAAGAAACGAAATGTTGTCGGATCTAGTGCAGAAGTTGAATACAGATTTATGGCTTTGGCCCCTTGTAAACTTGTGTAGATTAAACAACCCTTTCAAGAGTTGAAATTTTGTGAAGTTGAGAAAATGAAGTCATATTGTGGTGGTTGAAGACCCCACATCATTTAAAGATGTGGCCAAAGTTACAGTATACAAGTGAGTGCAAACCAAACCAATTTTGTTAGATTGAGTTAGGTTTAAATTCCAATTTCTTAAGTTGGTATCAGAATCATTAGAGTCCATCCTTAAGTTTATTGGGTCAATTGTGTTACCTGCTATCAAGTTCTTCCTAGTCCCACACAACATATCTAATTCTTGGCATGAGGGGGTGTGTTAGAAATCTTTCATCGACTAGATATATGACCAAATTATAATATCTAGGTGGGTGTAAGCCTTATCTTACCAAACCAATTTTATCGGGTTGAGTTAGGTATAAAATCTACTTTTTAAAGATAGTATCAAAGTCATTTAAAGTCTATTCTAGTCAAATTTGTTGAGCCTAATGTGTCACCCTCTATTGAGTTCCTTCTTGTGCACACTTGACATGTCCAATCCTCAACGTGAGGGGGTGTGTTGGAAATCCTACATCATTTAAAAATACAACAAAATTTATAATATACAAGTGAGTGCAAACCTTATCTTACCAAGTTGGTTTTGTGAGGTTAAGTTAGGTTTAAATTGTACTCATCTTTATATATATATATATATAGACACACACACATACATCAGCTGAGCATAAACTGACTGATTTTTCCTCACATTTAAATTCAAATGTTTCTTTGACAAGAATGCAAAATGTATCTTACAAATTATGGGGAATAGTGTAACTATACTTTTACATTTCAATTTGATTTGCAAATCACCCTTCTAGAGAGTCAAAATGGTGCATGTTGAAAATAATCCATGATGGGTTGCATTTAGTCATGATGCTTATTTTGAATAAGCATAAAATAAAATGATGTGCCTTTTGGGTTTATGATAACCATGCTTGGTAACATAATCTTTCCTAAGCAGGAATTTGTGTGCATTCTGTTTGTTGACGTGAACTAGACGTTAGGTAAAGTTAAATCTAGGAGGTCATTCCTATATGAAAGCATCAAGGCCTCTCATAGTAGGACTAACCTCATCACCTATTAATTTTTCATATGAAATTTCAAAGCATTTAAATAACCCCTGCACGAGAACAAAAACAATATACAAAACTTAGATCCTTCCAAAGAAGAGAGCTTGGCCGAAGCATTTGTATGATCATTGCTTGAACGTAGTAAACCACCTATGTCCCTTCCTATAATATCAAGACGAACTGCAATTGGGACTTGGAGAGAGTCAGCCTGCTTTAGATCAAGACAAAGCAACATGAATGCTTTTATTTTATTTTTATGTTAAATCTCTAACATGCTCCAAATGTATAAGATATTTGTGCTTTAAGCATGGAAAATACACAAACCAGCATGGAATAGAGCTTAGCCTCGCGGGTTGTGACAGTGTGTCCATATTCCTTTTGTACATTGTCTAGACAGTTTTAACTTTTTTAGCCTGCCTAATCATTTTTAGGCAAAAGTTATTTAAAAATATTATTAGGCAAATTGATTGATTCAGTTAGATTGTGTTCCTGTTGGTGAAACAGTTCGATTTGCGTGGTATTTACTTATCCAACTTCTTGAATGTGCTTATTCTTTCCAAGGACTGCATAGTAATTTGCTTTGTTTGGGAGTGATTTGTTAAATCTTTATATTATGTTAGTTTATTTTCAGTGTTGCTGCCGTTTTAAAATAATTTTTTACTTGCATTTGCGCTCCTGTTTTGATGTTTAATATTTTTATTTTATCTCAGGACCACTTAGCATTAATGATGGAACTTCTTGGAATGATGCCACGTAAGGTAACAATATTGTTCTATCCATTTCTTGGGTCTTAACCGTTATGGTTCATTATTAACTTGAGTTGGCGAACTATAATTCTCAGATAGCACTAGGGGGGCGTTATTCCCGTGATTTCTTTAATAGATATGGTGATTTAAGGCATATCCGGCGATTGCGATTCTGGCCCTTGAATAAAGTCCTCATGGAGAAGTATGATTTCAGTGAGAAAGATGCAAATGATTTGACGGACTTTTTGGTTCCTATCCTTGATTTTGTTCCTGAAAAGCGGCCTACAGCTGGTCAGTGCCTTCTGCATCCCTGGATCAATGTAGGTCCACGTCTTTTGGAGCCATCTGTGCCTTCTAATCACAACCCAGCTTCTGAAACTGCTGTTTTGGATCAGAAGAAAAGGGAAAAAGATGAGAGGGAGGCCATGGAGGCAGGAATGGGAAATATTGTTATCAATTCAGATTCTAAATCACTGATGCAATCACCATCAAAGAAAGCCTTCAAAGCCACCCAGCAGTAGTTCATCTGGCAAGAGCACTTTCCTGTGTTATTGTTTCTATCTTCTAAGCGTGCCCAAGCATTGTTTCTCTCAATTATTGGTGCCCATGGGAATTGTTTTTGGGGCATGTTTATTTCCTGCTTTTCCTAAACTTCTGGTTTGGATGGGGTCGGAAATGTTGAAGCCAGGTGCCAGCTAAATCCTTTCAAGTCTTTCACATTGCATACTACACCTCTCACTACGAATACCGTTATCATATACCCCCTGCCTTGTTTCTCATGCCTATGATAGGTAATAGATGAGTTTGTCAACTGGTTCCATTGACTTGTTTGTGAACTTTGTTAATTATCATGTACCCTTGTGCTTAATAATATTGTTGATATTAAAACAATATAGACATTTTCAGGAATTTCATTAACTAATTTTTAATTTTATGGTAACAGCAATGTTGAAAGACAAGGAGTAAACAATTTCGTTAAATTCAAGGTTAGATTTAGTTCTTGTATTTTTATTATTTTGGGACCAATGGGAAGGGCAAATAGTCTCATACAGAGGGTTACTGTCTGTCACAGAATCTGGTAATGAAGGACTTGCAATCAAGGAACAGTAAGTTAATTAAATTATGTTGTTTTTTTTTTATTTGTGCCAGTTTAATTCATTTTCATAGGTTGATATTTTTTTTTAAGTTTTGCTTTCTTCCCATTATTATTATTTGGTACTCGATACATCTTTAAAATTATAATTGTGAGACCAAATGTTGTTCAAGGATAAATTGTGTAAAACTGGTTAGTTGTGTCTGCAGAGCATAACATGCTCGTACTTCAGAATAAAAACCAATCACGAAAAAGCCAAATCCGGGAGGATGCCTTTTCCTTTATTTATGGAAAGTGTTTTAACAGTTCCGTTATTTTACAAAAGTTGAAACCATTTATTACAAGTTATATGTAATTTATCTCTGTTTTTCATTTAATTTCAATCTTTATCACACATTTAAAAAGAATGCACCTTCGATATTTAAAAGAGACATTTTGTTGTTGTTTGTCCATGTGCACACACTGTTCTAATTCATTTGATTCTGATGCTGACGTAGTGAAAAACATCCCTTAAGATGGAGAGAGAAAAATAAAAAATAAAAAAATTTGAAATGACAAGGAAAGAAATAGAAAAAGAATAAAATAACATTGTGATGCATATGGATACCATTATTGGTGCTAAATAATAATTATTAATAAGGTGAAACTAGTTGCTGATCTTGACATGAATGACAGACAGGCTGAGAGACGTCTTTTATTGTTGTTTTCTGAGATGTGTTTCATTGATTAATTAGCGTTCATTTATTCTTAACCAGTGGCCAAAAATTAACTCAACATTCAACGTTCAGTTATTGTCTGAGAATTTTGTTTATGCCTCTCGGTTTCTTTCTAAAGTTAAACACATTATTCAATAGATCCAATCATGAGGTGGGATTTGGAAGCGTCTCTTATCACTTACGAGGAGAAACTATGATGTCATAATTGAAAAGGAACATTATAATTACAAAATTATTTTATAATATATACTTGTATGCAACTTTCATTTTACTCAAATTAAACCAAATCGTCACCACTTACCTTCAAAGATAAAAGTTGTTTAAATAAGGCTAAGTCACTGAGGTCAATTTCCAAAGTATTTCATCAGATCTTCTTTTCCTTCATATCCACAAGAGAAATTGAAACGAACACAATTTTGAAGAGTTACAAATAAAGTATTTTTTTAATTGAAGTTTTCACCTTTGCAAACTTTTTCGTAAGGGACAAATTTAAATATCATTATTATATTGTAGCCAAAAAAGATAGGCTGATACTACTGATTGCAGAACGTGGTCACGTGATCTTTTTAACTCTGACACTCCGTACAGTACACGACAACATTCCAACGATGCATTCCGTATTCAATTTCCACACATAATCTTCACACCAAAATTTCGGTTCATTCAATTTGTTCAAAAATCCAGCTTCAGAAAAAATAAAAGTTCATTTCCTAATCTACTCATTTACGACCAAAATCTCTGATTACGACACCCATATTTATTTATTTGTTCTTGTTCACTTTTATTTTCCTTGAGACCCCTGAGAGACTTGGAAGAGTTTGCATAGCACATGAAGTTATGAACCTCAACAAATTTGGTCCACCAGATATGGTTGCAAATTGAAGAGATAAATATCTAAATAGTTTTATAATTTATATATTGATGTTCCAACAAGTCTTAAAGCATATTGGGCAGATACTGATATTTTAAGATGATCCACTCATTTTACATGAGAATGTCTGCAGAGGTATCTTCATCTTTTCAACATCCAAACATATAAAACAAACTGATATCATTTCCATTATTTATTTTTCTCCATTCAAATTTAATAAAACTGAAAGCACTGTGACATGACATGTGTTAGCGAGGAGCTAACACTCATCCACAGATTTATTCTCTCACAAAGCCTTTATTATTGACACTGATGTTCCAGTTGGTCAACTAGGCATTGACCAACATTTGTTAGTGCCATTGTACTACACACTTCATCTTTATTTTCACACCAAATTGGATTTTTCTTTTTTGCTATGCAAACTGCATGCAGTCTAAGATAAGATATATCACTGGCTGGAACAGAAGCCCAAGAATCCCATGAACTCGTGGTTGTTTATCATTTCAATGCTGTTCTCAATGCCAACTACACCTGAAAGAAAGAAAAATGTCACAATCAGACACTTCCATGCAAAATGTATTAACTACATTATAAGAAAAAAATGTTATCAACAATTTAGGTTGGTTTGCTTTACCCATTGTGAGAGCGCTAGCAAAAATGACACCTGAGAGGATGAATACAATGAGTGATGCTCTCCCAAGAAATGCAACAATTCTTCTCACAAAGAACTGTCCCCAGAAGCCAGCCAAAATAGAAACTGAGGTGAGGTATAATGCTGCAAGAAATACAAGGAAATAGGCTATAGTTATAATCATGAAAGTAATAGGATAACATTAAAATCAAAGTGCTGTAGATTTTTAGTATACTGGCCAAGCAAATTGAGAAAAAGGATTAAAGACTGAAGAGTTTATGTAAATTACCATAAGGAATGGGAAACCTCTTGAGCAGATAGAATTCAACCACAGACAAAGATGAGGAAAACATCATCACAAATGTTGCTGTTGCACTAGCAACCTACAAGATGTGATCAAACACCTTGCAAGTTAAGTTTCTTGAATTGAGATCCAAATTTAACCGTGTTTGTTCAATTGAAAGGGCACATGTATGTACCTGAGGGATGACACCAATCTCTAGAAGAAGAGGGCCCAAAACAAATCCACCTCCAGAACCAAGTAGGCCTCCCACAACTCCTCCTACAATGCCACATATTGCACAAAATGCTAGGTTCACAACAGTCCATTCTATAGAAGCTCCACAGATGCATTCCGAGTTCCCTGTGCTCATTCTCCTTTTGTGCTCCCTGTACAACTTCACTGCTTCATATCCAAACACTAAAAGTGCAATTGGAAACTGGAAGAGAAAGAGAATAACAAGTGCAAGCAAATTAGTTCAATCTCCCTCTACATAATAAGTTGAGTTTATGTGTTTTTGCTTATTTTATAATCTAACCTGCAAACCAAAAAGCACCCAATACCATAAACTGCAGGCCTCTACATCATTCTGCAGACCAAAAATAGACATTACATTAACACAATTAATAGACATGTGAGTGACAGAGAAGAAAGAAGGGTGGGGCACTTGCCTTGATGACTTGAACTAGTAGGAAACCAGCCCACACCACAACCAGTACAACAATCCTCTTCCACCTAAGGTTGAGACATAAAATTTCCTGAACAGTTTTTAGGTGTGAAGAAGGTAAAGTGAGCAAAATTTACATACTCATTTCTGATCAACCAAACTGAATAATTTGTCAAATGTGCCAGACATTTACATACCACAGTTGTCTTCTCTTCTTTAGGAATCAAAGGCTCACATTTTGTTTCGATTCTAACTGCAATTTGAGAAAACAAAAACAACACTCAATTCAGTCAGAGAAAATCCTTAGTGAATAGAAAATTTTGTGTACTATTTACTCTTTTAATTGACATGAAAAGATAATATTGTTAAATTGTACATGCCTGTCCTATCTTCATCATGGCAATTAATCAAGGTCGCTCGTTGCCTGGTCTTTTCTTTCTGCAAAAAAGCAAACAAAAAGTAAACACGGAAAGCTTACAAGTGACTTATTTCCCAAAGAGTAAAAAAATTAGGTTGATGAATTAAAAGAGTTAAAGTCCATAGCCTCAAATCAAGAAATTTTTACCTTGTAAATAGTCTCTTCCCTCCACATCCCGATTCCTTTGAAGAAAGACCTTGAAGAAGTCCCTGCAAAAAAATTAAAACCGATATATTAAATGAGACAAAGACACTCTTCTATAACTATGGCCTATAACTGATTCATTCAAAGAAAAAGATTGGTTCTATTGCACACACCTATAAATAGAATGATGATAAGAACAGTAATAAGCCAGTAAGGGAAGACAACACTGAGAGCAACACCAACTGTGATTCCAAGCATAAGCATAGGCTGAAACAGAAGCGCCAGATCATAGTCTAATATGGGCACCTCTTTCGTTGGATGGTGCACTCTCACATTAAACCAAACAGATGATGCTGATGCCCCCATAATCATACCTGAACATTTACAACAAACAAGTCAACGATTAAGATGTGACCATAAATTTCAACCATTTTTTGAGAACCCATAATCAAGAAAGTAGCACAAAGTACAGAAAGTTAGTCATAAGAGAAAGTGTTAATTGTGTACATTTAGAAAGAGCAGCAGCAGACTTAGTATCAAAGCCAAGAAGCAGATTGAGCATAGGAACGAAAATGCCTCCTCCTCCAACCCCACCAACGGTTCCACATGCTGATCCAAGAAACCCAATAACCGTCGCCAATACAAGTCTCCAACTTGGCTGCAAATCCTACAATCAAAACACCACAACACAATTCAGAATGATTCCTTGTAACTAAAAAACTATCTTTTGAAGCATCAAATATTTAGAATACATTAATAGTAGGAAAAAATCAAATAACTTCTCATGGTTAAAGTGAAACAACAAGTAACCACTTCTGTTTTTCATAGTTTCTTCACAATTTTGTAAAGTATATAATCAATTATGCTTGTTTTTCTAAGACATATCTTGTTCCGTAATTGAACTTCTCAGCACATACTATATGACACAGCACAAGTCTCACATGATTAAACCGTACTACATCATGTTGACAAACATTAACCCTTTTGTTCATAAATCACATATTGAAAGAAGGAAAGTGCTTACAGGCCAAACTCTACGAGTTCCAGAGACACTGGAGGCTAACAAAGTTGCTTTGTGACCATGATAGATATGGTTGGTGAAAAAAAGCGCAGACAGAACAACACAAGAAAAAGCAGATAGGAGATAAACTATGAAGCCTCGTGAAGACATTAGTATGGTGATAGATGAAACAACAATAATCAACCAAGAGAAGATTGTATTGTGTGTATGTTATGTGTTGTTTTGTTGTGTTCCGCATAGTACATATAAGTGGAGGAAAAAAATAACAAATATGAAAATGCTTCTACTTGTCAGTCAAGTGGCACCTTGTTACTGGTCGGTGGTTCATGAATATCAGTTTTGTCACAATCTCTGATTGATTGATTGGTTTTGTTTTTCTTTTATTTTCTTTCTATTTTTATCAATATTTGGTCTAAATCAGAATATCCTCTAAAGTATGAGGATTCCTAATTCATGAGACCTGATGCAATGGTTGGTAAAAAGGGAAAATTTTAGTTTGTAAAGAATCTTCATATTTCTTTCCTTTGATTTATCTTTTGAGAAAACAAACTTATAAAATTATATTTTTTAAGAATGATTATGTGGTAATATTTAAAAAATCTAAGATCCGAAAACTATGTTTCAGTTTGATTTTCCTTTTAAAAATAATAACATTAATTAACTATTTACAACACAATAAGAAAAGGGATGATGATGAGTGGTGAATCTATGAAATGCTTATTTACTCTTTCTGATAATATAATATGTATCTTCAGTCAGTAAGGGTTTGACTGCGGACAAAATAAATAAATAATAAATTAATTAATTAAGAAAGAAGAAAATAATAAGTAAAACATCAAATTACTTAAATTTATGGTAAGAAATATAAAGTTGGAATAAAGGATCAAAAGTTGTTTCTCACCACTCATAAATAATAATATATAACCGTTCCTTCAATGCTTATATGTATGTTTTAGACATAAACATTAATTAAAGTCACAACGTTAACATGTAAAGTATAAGTTCTGTCACAAGAAAGAAGAAGGTTTTGAAAATTCTGCGGTGTTTTATTAAATTGTGAAATTTTATCAAATTACCAATCTCTTCCCTATGTGTGTAGACATTCTGAAATTAAAAAATATTATGAAATTATGAATTTTTTTATAAAAATGAATATAAATATTTTTAAAAATTTCATTGTAGATATTTTTTTATTTATTTTATAGATTTTTTCTTGTAAATAGTTCTTTTAATTTAGAAAAAAATGATAAAAGAATAAAAATTTGTATGCACAGAAAAGGAGAATCTTTTATTAATGTTATAGAT
>Ga0123341_1001237_pt1 | contig 18633 bp, 9 predicted proteins | sample Turbeapinknodule_FD_89959 | JGI IMG/M metagenome (GOLD analysis project Ga0123341, IMG submission 89959) | Root nodule microbial communities of legume samples collected from Mexico - Turtle bean Mexico pink nodule | ecosystem: Host-associated > Plants > Roots > Nodule | place: Mexico: Nepantla...
CTATAAGGTGTCTTCAATAATTATTCTTTGAAATATAAAATACAAAAAGTCAAGTAAAATAAAAGCATTTTCACGAAACGCTAAATAAATAATGAAAGAATAGATTAAGTATGTATTTCGTCTCACTATTATTGATTTTTGTTCTTATACAAACTTTAATAGACTTTCTATATAGTTTTACTAGTATTTCTAGAATCAATGAAATATTTTAAATCTTAGTCCACACTAAAGATATATGTTTGTAGTGTAAAAAAAAATATATAAACGTAAAACATATTTAATTTTAAAAAAAATTAAAATATTAATTAACTTGCAGGGTAAAAACAACTTTCAAAAAGATGAATTAAATATTAAAAGTGTCAACAAAATACTCTACTTTCAATCTTAACGTAAGTATCCATTATCTCAGTAAATAACGAAACTGATCATTTTCATTCATATTATTGACAGTGCTTCTTCCTGCACCTCCATACCTTCTTCTCTCACCTCCATAGATTTTCGTATTTCCAAAAATATCCCTCTATAGTATTCCGGATTACATAATCCGGAAGTCATTTTTCAAATTTGTAATTAACTTCTGGATTATATAATCCGGAAACCTTTTTTGAGATGCATGATTACTTTCCAGATTACATAATTCGAAAGTCTATTTAACTTCCGGATTATGTAATCCGGAAGTCTTTTTTCAAATGCGTTTCCAGATTACATAATCCGGAAGTTATTCTATGGGGGTGGCACAAGAAGAATAAAAATATATTTTCATGTTGTGTATGGAAGTGGCATTGGCATAAGAAGATATGGAGGTGCAGGAAGAAACAGTCTATTGACAGAAGTAATTAGAAACATGAAATTATTTCTTCCCTGCAATATGCTTTCATTCTTTCTTTATAGAAAAGACCAAAAGTTAAACCATTGATATAACTTTGAGGTCAAAGCATCGGAAGAGTTTTTCTAGGTGGAACTAGGTGGAATCGAGAAGATCATAAACCATAAACTCTAAACCAATAAGAACAAAGATCATAAACCCTAAACCAATAAGTACAAAGATCATAAACCCTAAACCCTAAACCCTAGCAAAACAAAACATGTTTTCTTGTACTCTAATTATAATATAACATCTTCGTGTATTTCAAGTTAAACAAGGGAGTCTTCTAATTCAAGTAACAATAAGCAAAATAGTATTAAGTTATTTTGTAACAAAATGCCAAGATTTCTTCCATTCCAAATCACAATTAGTCCTTCCCACAACTTAGAGTCATGCATTCCCAATCTCAATAATGGGATCCAAAATCAAACCATTACGTGTAATAAACATCATTATATCATATTAGTTGTCTGTATATAAATAGTAGCAAATAGAATTATAAACTTTGTAAAATGGCATGCTGTAATATGAACTTTATTTGGTTTCCACAACCCACTACTAAAGAACAATTGGTTAACCCCAACATAGAACAAGGAAATGGACAACACATAATATTGCCTCATCTCAATTTTCTTTTCAAAATGCAGTGTTTTGGCACCTCATAATTCTTCTTAGATTATAAAATTCAGGAAGTGGACCATAATGGAATGTTTTGTTTGCACTAAATCAATTAACTAACTCTATCCCTGTCAAAGGAACCCCAGCATGAAGCTGAAGAACAACATCACCAACAGCCTGCAATAGAACAACAGGCAAAAATGTATCAGATTTGACAGGAGTTTATTGGTCCTCTCACTCTTTAATATATTCAATGGTAGCATATATAATTCAGAAAAATAAAAAATCAATTTGAGCATTGGGAAAATGACTTCTAATGGATTCAGATATACTTCAGAAGAAGGGCAAGTGTGATATGGCTCCACACACCTTAGCCATGGATCTATAAGAATGTTCTGTGACGCCTGCAATGTGAGGAGTCATGATAACATTCTTAAATTTGAATATCTGGTCATCAGGGTTAAACGGCTCAGTCCAAGCAACATCAGTGCCTAACCCTCCTAAATGACCTGATTCAAGGTTGTTGATCACAGACTCATACTCCACAAGACCACCTCTAGCAACATTCACCAGAAGGGCACCCTGAAATATACAATTGTATAATCACAAGGAAATTCATCAAAAGTTACAACTACCTAGCCAGTTAAACCAAAAGATATTTCATTAATGTTACATTTGCTTGTTTTCCTACAAATAATGTGGTGTTAGCAGGAAAACTGATAAATTTGTGATGACTTCACACTATCAGAAAACAAAACGAAAATGGTAAAAACAGTTGGAAAAAAAGGATCTGCAATAATCTTTCCCGCTATTTAAGACTATATGAGATAATTATTCACTTTTTCAACCATATATTCCAACTATGCATCCTCTCAGGTTAACATTTATTTCCCTTCCGTCAATCAAAAAACTCTTCTGTTACAATCTGCATTCCCTAGCCATCCTCTTTGCTTTACAGAACCCAACAAGAACAATTGATTGCTATGTGCCTCTTGTTGGGTTACCGTGTTCATTTCTGTGCTGCCCATCTAAAATTTTGAAAGGTTTTGATAAATTGACTTGACACTGAAGAAGTCTATTCTCATCTCCTTTGGGTTGCTCACAGGCTTTCTAGTTTCATTCAACCTTAATGGCTTGGACTAAACCATCTGCTATGATGAGTTCCATTTTCATCGGAGATAGTTCTCATCAATCATCAACAATCAAATAATCAAAACAATACCTTGCAAAAGTCTTTTTTGTTTAAAAAATGTTATTACGTTAACAATGTTATTACCCATTTGTCATTTGTGTAAGTCCTACTATTATAATTTATATTGCATACTGTTGTTAAGGAACTCACAAAAAGTAAAATAATTTATAATTTACAAATAAGTTTTATGATCAAGTTAGCAACTCAGAAAAAGAGAATGATAATTTCCACAAAATGATCAAGTAAACTCTTATTCTTCTCAAAATCCACTCTTCAGTCCAAAACTACACAGAGGACATTCATTATTGTTCCTTACTTTATTTACCACAGTCATTTAGCATAAAAAAGGAATAAGTCAGTGACATTAACAAAGTCAGGACTGAAGTGTGGGCTTTGAGAAGTCAGGGATTAGAATGGGGATTTACTTAAAAGAAGGAACAATACCCATCTCCCAAGATCTTGTACATGGATTATGAGCATAACTTCTATAAAAAGAAAAATAAGTAAATCAAAGAAGATCATCTGAAATGGTGAACACACCTTTTTCATAGAAGATACGAACTTATTGTTTATAATACCAGCCTGAAAAACATCATATCAAGTCAACAAGCATATACTGAAAAAAAAAGTCCATTAATATTATGCTTAGTTCACATAATGCATTTAAAAGCATTTAGAAAAAAGGCAGAACAAATGTCACTGAAGCTTTTAAGCACAAACAGATACATGCAATAATCAACTTAGATTCTGCATCAGTACATTGGTTACTGCTTAGGAAAAAGAAACAAGACTTTATAAATAATAACACATGTATCTAACCAAAAAAGGGAGAAGATAGGATAAAGAAATATACAAATAAAAAAATTGTTTACCCATTTGTCAACCATCTACCATAGGTTTTCACCAATCTCAAAAGCTTTAATAAAAAACAAAAAGGGAACCAAAGTAGCTAAAAGTAACTAAAGCAATGGAAGTTCAACAAAAACAAAATAAATGAAGGATTCTAAAAGGTCCAACCGTTTCATTGTTTAATCTTATGCAGCAAACAACAATGTCAGCCTTCCTTGCAAAGTCATATATATCTTCATGACTACCCTTCACATCAACAAGATCATGTGCATCATCTTCAACAAATAATAAAAAACATGTTAAGAAATAGATAAACAAATGAGGCTTATAACAAGTATGTCCACAACAATTGGGAAGGAAAATACTTCTACTTAATTTGCTAGCCTCCTGTCCACATGAAGCCCAGCTACGCTTTGTAGCCATAACTTGTACACCAAATGGCTGCAAACGCTTTGCTAAATCCATTCCAATGTTCCCAAAGCCCAAAATGAATATCTACATTACCATTAAAAATTAGTTTTCTACCAACAGCACAGTCAATAATCACAAACATATCCTATAGAAATTCACTCTGGGAGGAAAACAAATGTAAAAGGACAAAATTTACTCACTTCATGATTGTTTTACCCTTGTACTGTTTAACATAACTGTATCACTTCAGCGTGTAGTACAGAAAATATTTGGTCTAGGAAGGAAACTGGGTATGACAATATACAAGTAAAAATGTAAGCAATTCTAGGGGGGTTCTAGGAAAGGACTCTCACTAGATACACAAAAACTGAAGTTTGAACTGAACATAATTTTCATAGCCCCTCAAATAGAACACCAATATTTATCATTATTGTTAACCCAATGCTATTTAACAAAATGAAACTTAATTCAATCAATTTTAGACTCCCAGAAAAGAAAATAGGTATCTATATACATGTTATCCATAATAATTTTATAAGCCCCAGGTAACATGTCAAATATATTGCATTGATCATCTATCCCCGTCTCCCGCTTTTAAAACTACAAGTCATAGCTCTTTTTTAGTTAGAATCGGCTGAGATTCATTTCTATTGAGGTATGTAACCATTACGAAAAACAATAACCAGGAACAAGAATAAAAAGTGGTTAGGATAACAGAATATTATTTTGTTTCCCAAAAAGAATCAATACACTCACAGTTTTCCCATATAAAGTTTCAGTAATTGGCTCTCCAAGCTTCTTCTGTTGTATGGAAAGTTGCAGTTCATTCTGCATGAACATTATTTTCTCTTCAAAAATAGAACAGCATTAATTTATAAAGAACGGAAACTTTTTATTTCAAATTGAAGTATCATACTTGCTTTCGGAGGAGACCTAGCATTAGATATATGGCCATTTCAGCACATGAAGCTGAATTTCCTGTAACGTCACTTGGGATCCTAGCAACTTTGATTCCATGCTTTGTTGCAGCATCAATATCAACACCTTGGAGAAAAAATCATGATTTATCAATTTGAAATTATGATGAGGTTTAACGGGACGGTAGGAACCAAAAAAATAAAATGCAAAATTACATCTACAATAAATAAGGAAAACATGAATCTTCCTTGAAATCCACATTCAACCTCAATTGACAGTAATAACAGTACCTTCCAGCCCAACACCATACTGCATTATAAGCTGCATCTGAACTGCACGAGAAATTATGTCTGAATTTAGCCTCATGCTTTTTACTATGCAGACATGATAGTTGGCAATATCCTTGGGCACATCTTCAAAAGAGAGAACATCAACCTAAAAACGCAACAGACAGCTTACTGATCTAAACTAAAATTAATGAGAACATTTTTCTCACTGTATTACAAAGATTGTATGACTGCCACGCTAGTAGTACTATCTAGAAATTTCATTAGCAGTTATCTTAAACCACAAGTAACTGTGGAGAAAAGAGTTACAATAATATAGAACAGATAGGGTAAAAACACAAACACAAGTTTTAGAAAGAAATAGAATGCTAAGGACACACTCATTTATTCAAGAAAGCTAAAAATCAAAGTACAAGGAACCAATGATTACTTCAAAGGTTTATTAATCTCCACCAATCTGGGCAAGTCTAAATCCCCTAAAATTTAATATATTCATTGCTCTTAGAAAGGAAATTCAGACATGTAGTCTCCATCCCATGCCAAAATTATTCTTATATATCGTCTGAAAGCAAGGTATCATGTTTTACCTATAAACTCTATCCTATATACTGCAAAATTTCAGAGGACTTGGAGATTCCTAAATGGGAAGAGACAACAATGGAAGAGATTAGAGCCTTGGAAAAGAATGAATCTTGGAGGTTATAGATCTACTGAGATGGAAGAGACCCAGTGGCTGCAAATGGTTTTCATATTGAAATACAAAGCTAGTATGAATTACATGTCATAGTACAATCTCACTTAAACTCTACTGAGACAAAGAAAAAAACAATCATATTTGTTACAATCCAGTTTAGCATGACTTGATCAATCACACAGAAATCGAAGGACATTTCATCAGCAAACTACAGTACAAACAAACATGTTCACCAAAGACGAGGAGCTATCTCAACAAAACTAGAGTAATTTAATTTGCTAGTTAAATACAACCAACATGCAGTATTGATTGCATTTTACCTTGTTAAATGAATGATTTTCAAAATACCATGCTGTATGTATATTTGTGCGAAGCAGGGAAGTGAGGTGCAAAAAACAGACCCAACAACAACAAAGTCTTGTCCCACTAGTGAGGTTGGCTAGATGGATCATTTGAAGCCATTCAACTTGGTTAAAAACACAGAACAGACAAAACCAGAGTAGTTCAATTGCTTTTTGGATATGATGAACACATCCTATCAATTCTATTTTACCTTGATATGGGCATGATTTTTCAAATACTCTATTGTATATTCATGAGAAGCAGGGAAATGGGGTCCACAAAACAAAACTCGAGTGGTTTGTTTCTCAACATGCTTTACCAAGTTCCCATTAATCTCCATGAGACCTGTCCTACAACATGAAGCAATATTGGAATAAGAAAATAATGAAATTCAAACACTGCAATAGAGTCAACTTTTTTGTATAGACTACAGGTATCCTGGACTGAAGACAACTCAACTCGAGTTGGATGAGTCCTGTATGCAACGGTGCGCAGCAAGTGGCATTGTGAAGGCAAACCAGTGTTTGAAAATCAAAATAAGTTAAGGAAATTACCACCAATTTACTGGGTTAAAAAATTGGAAATCATAAAAGATCTTTTTTTTTCTTTTGTAATTTAACAGTCACTCTGCACATGGAAGGTGGAATTAACTTGTTTCGAGGAAAAAGTCGCCATTTTTTGTAGTCCCAGAAAAGCATTTGAAGAACTACGATTCTCCTAAAAATTAATCTTTGGAAAACAACTGATATCTTGATTAATTGATGAGCAAACCCATTTAGTCAAACAGCAAGTCAATTTCATTTGGGAACCCTGGGACTGAGGTGAGTGTCAATTTCAAGGCATTTTAAGTTGGGAAAATCTGAATTGAAAATAGAAGGAAGGAGAGGAAGAAAGAACATACGAATGAAGGTATTGGGAAAATGATTTGGTTTCGGTGCGATGAAGATGATGGAAGTGTTGAGTTACCCTGGAAGAGCATGTGCGACCTAACAGAGCCCTCAACATAATATACCACTCTCCACATTAAAGTCTCTTTATCTGACTCTTTCTAGGATCAGAGTCCACTTTCTGTGCCGTTTTCTCTGTTCTTTTTAATCTTGTATACATATTTTAGGTCTCGTTAATATGATTTTATGTTATGCATACTTATGATTTGAATATTAATATAATTTAATGTAAATATTGCATTTTATTATATTAAATGAAATCTTCATCTTGTCTTTCAAGTAGAAACTAGAAAAGAAGGATTGAGAATAGCCTTTAGTTGAATTTCCCATGTTTGGTCGGAGGAGTTCATTCACGACATTGAGAGTGACCATGCAACTTACGTGTGGGATGTGTCAGAAACAGAGGATAGAGAAGCATTCAATTTTTCTGATAAAATTTAAATAATCTCAAAAGAAAGTAATACTATTATTAAGCCTATATTATTTCTGGTTGAATTATTAAGCATGCATTCGATTCGGTATTTCATTCTTTACATTAAAAGAAATTAAATAAAGGTGTTCTCCTAAAAGAAGTTTTACCGAAAAAACTAAGGCATAAAATACGATATTTTTTTCATCTTTGTTTTAATTTTATTCTCATGTTACTTTTACTCTATTTCTCCTACACCAAACAGCTGGAAAACCATGCAAGTGTCTTCTTGGTGTTCTACGCAGTGCTTTTATAATCACGAAATATATTTACAGTAAGATAAAGTATATGATTCATGTTTTTATCTCGTTTAAAAATTGTAATTAAAAAATGGTTTCACTTTGCTTTTAATGTTGATTCTTAGATCAGAAGAATTGTAGCAATAGTTATTTACAAATTCATAATTATTTAAAAAACAAAATAATTTGTCTCCACTATATTAACAATTTCTGGCTTGAGAGCAGAGCAAAAGCGTTGCCCAGCTCATGTATGTAACATACAACAACGAACTCAAAAGTACAAATTATTTGTCTAGTTAGTATGTAAAAAAACTAAAGGATTTAATCACCGGGATACAACAACTTGGCCCCAAGAAAAAATCAGAGAATATTGAGTGTAGAATATAAAGGCTCAATTATACAAATCCCTGGAAAAGGAAGTGATGTCAAAAACTAGATGAGGGCTTGGATGCCTTGCTGTTGCATCTCTCTTAGTCTCCACATTAGGTAAATGCCATCTTCTCCACGTTCTTCTTGATCCATCTGTTGTAATGCCCACAAATAGAATACAGTGTGGATTGTATCCTAGTAAATAAAAAAAATCATAGTTAAAATTAGACAAATATGAAGACACCAAAAACCATAACCATAAATATTTAGTATAGATAACAGAGCAGACAGCATTGAGACATGATAAGAGCCACAAGGAGAGATTGGGACAAGAGGTGTATAATTGTTACGCTATTTGCATGTCTTTCTCTATACAAAAAGAACATTTTATAACACTGCAACTGTGAAACCAGCATTTCCACACAGTATACATTTAAATGTAAAAAATATACATCACACATCATTCACCTTAACTTGATACATGCCTTCCATAACACCCAAGCATGGAATTGAATGATGAGATGGGATCGAATTACATCGAGATTATTAAGGGGAAAGGAAAGGCGAAATTTGTAAAGTAAAGTAGAAATGTTTACAGCATTAAGAGGTACCCACTCTCTCTTATGGGACGTAATAGCTTTTTCACATTGTACTTATAGCAATTACAAAATATAAACCGTTAGAAAACACAGCTTTTACCTTGCCTCCTTCCGTAATTGCCCCATTCCTATCACGTACGCAATAGATTTGCTGTGTTTGAAACTGAAAATTCATTTGAACAGAATCATCCATGAAAGTTTTCATTCTACTTTAGAAGAAGAAATTTTATAAATTAGCAATGAACTTCTGGAAGTAATAATTTACATACCATTACAATGATTACTGGAGATGAACCCACCATCTTGGTCTCTCGTACATCCACCTCAGATACATGCAGAATCTGCATAAGTGTTAAATATTTAAAACAACGAAATATCCTAGCAGGTACAGGAACCTAAACTATGTTTTGTTGCAGAAATAATTCTGTAGATTCGCAAGAGAACGTTGCACTATCTTAACTAAGATAAATTTGGATAAAAAAGGAAGTACTTAAACCAGAGTTGCACCATTTATGGGTAAAACTATGATCCAACCTTCAAAAGTTTGCTTTTTTTTCCGAGTTTCATTCACATGAAGAGATAAAGGAGAAAACATCTGGAAAATAACTATTAACTTATGAAGGTTTGACACAAGATGCACGGAGTAAATAGTAGTACAACTATAGGCTTAACAACCACATTTCTACACTCGTCTAAATGGCACTTGGAGCACTTGTGCTGTTCTTCAGTGATAAAAACATATCTGTTTGATACCTCAGATTCCCAGTCCTTTTTCAGCTACAGCAATTAACTAAGTATAAATTATCATTTGCACACAAATCCATTACCTACATTATATTTATCAAGTTGATCAGGATTGAATTTTGGTTCAAAGCAAAGAAGACATGAAAGGTTATTTCATTCTATGAATTTTTTCCTTTACTTAAACCCTATGAAATATACTACCGAGACTTCAAGAAGTTGTGTTAAAAGGAAAAAACTTTTAGTTGGAACAATTTAACATGCTCAATAATATATTATGATACAATCAACCTCATTCAAAACAAAAAGTCATCGAACAGAGAAAGCAAGATGAAAGAATAAAAAAATTGCAACTCTCACCTTGTTATCAAAGAATATGCCATTACTTTGGTAAGCATGACGCTCTGCTTTCAAGCGTTCAACCAGCTCAGGGCTACAATACTTCTTTAATGTTTCAACATCTCCCTGTACATATAATTAAAATCAAAGTCTGATTCATAAATCATAAACGAATCTGCCCAGCCAAAAAAATAGATTTAGAGTAAAGCTTAGACAAAAGTGTTTTATCCCTATCATGTTTTGTATTTAACAAGTGATACATGTAACAGTTTTTAACAACCTATCATTTCTTCTGCTTCAGTAGCCAACTTCTCCGACTTCAACTAACAACTGCCATTTTCAAACAACCATTTCATGCTAATGGACCCCCCCCCCCAAATCCAACCAGGCACATTGTTATCTTTCTTAACCCTAATTTGAAGACAATGCTTCACTTCTTTTTCTCTAAAGTGATTCTCACTAAACATAGCATTAAATCCAAAGGTTTAACCTAATTGTTGGTTCCCCTTTTCAAAATGATTATTAAAAAAGTGTTCTTACCTGATGATTATTATTAAGACTCTTGTCAGTAACTGAGAAAATCTAGCAATTTAGTGTGCGTGTGTACATATTACTTAATTGTCTAAGATCTATAACTTAGAAATCAAACAGCATTAACCAATGCCACAAGTTATCATAATCATCATCCGGTTCTCCCTTTCTTATTTGATTACACTAGGCTTTCAGTTACAACTTACAACTGGTGATGATGTTGAGGATTTGTTCTAAAAGAAAGACAAGTGACCAGAGATGAACTAAAAATGAAATATAAAAGTGATTATAACTTTATAAGTCAAACATGTGTCACTTGTTAGAACAAGATAGCAAAAAGAATTATACCTAAGTATTATGCCTAATTCAAAAATGGAATGAAAAATCAATTGCACGTTTTAAGCATTCCTGTTTAAACTATAACCAACCTCGATGTAAGCATTAAGCACTGGTTTTATTGCCTCCTGTACTTCCCCAATAAATTCTGGTAATGAGAAATAACTGGTCCATATAACCAAATAAAAGAAAAGATGTTAGCAATTAAAATAACATAAAATGCTAAAACTAAGATAGAAACAAAAGTTATGATAGCCTACGGATCCCGTTGACGTATTTCCTTGTATGAAAGTGCAGCATCTGTTTCTTGAAACATGCTATCATTTATACTGAAAAATAAATGTGTAGCAAATTAGGGCTTAAATTTGCATCATACATTAATACTATTTAGACTATAATCAGACAAATGTAGCAGCATGCATAACTATTACCAGTAACCAATCATTTGATATATATAATTTCAAAGAACAAGAATGAGTGCAAAGAGAAACTTGATGACATACTCCTGTATTTTGTGAACAATGGGGCTATCACTGGTCTCATATCTTTCCCGCAAGTCCTCTACTATCTGTCAATTTCAATAAATATATAAAACACTAACCCAAAAAATGTGATTTGGAAGTTAAACATGTAACATTTTCTCCATCCATAGTCATGAATTATCAAATAGGACACTAATGCTTAAGAATGCAAGTGAGACAAGCTGCATAATATATCATAATATAACAAAGCGCCATTAAAAAAATAATTGTTATAGTAGAATAAAGAACCCCAGGAGTCCAGAGTAGAACATACCTCCTGGCCCTTTGTCTTCACTGGGTCACTGTACTTAAGGAACCGCTTGGATACTGGATGACCTTTCACCTTTATGAAAAAGCAAAGAAGATAACTCAATGGAAAGTTTTTCAGGACAATCCAGTTAAAGAAGAACTACAACCAAGTTACCTTCTCCTTGAACTCATCAAACTTCTTACTCCACCAAGATTGTTGAGATGGCATAACAACAAGGTCTGTTCTTGTACTTGTTTCACCACTTGATGCGAAAGGAACACGCTTTCTCTTTGTTGGAGTACTGCTTAACTCCTCTTTTACTATGTCATAACTTTTCTTGGTTATGTCAACTAACTTTGCATCCTTTAATTTTTGGAAGGCAGCAGAAACATTTGGAGAGGAAATAGTTGATTTAAATTTCCCAAACAGAGAATCTGTAGCATTGCTAGATCCAGATTGCTGGTTTTTCTCTTCCTGAGATGATGTCTTGTTTCCTCCATTTACATCAGCACCCTGTTTGGTTGAAGAATCAGTTGACCCAGAAGAATCAGTTGACGCAGAAGAATCCTGCTTTCCTATCCCAAAAGTTCCCTTCACCTAATTTAAAAAGAGCAATATCAATAACCTATCAATTGTCAATCGCTTTCAACAACAAAGTTTTAAATCATGAACAGACCTCCTCAGTTGCAGCTGAAATCTTCTCTTTAACATTGTAAGAAACCTGCAAAACGTACAATTAAATTCCAGGAACATGTCAGCTTATTCAAAATAGATATATAGATACCAAGTTCCCATGACAAATTTAATAATAATTGCAATTAGCTGCACAAACAAAAAAGGGAAGAATGAGAACATAAATACAAAACTAACGTGCATCTTTTTACCTAACCAAAAAAAAAACTATACCATGAAATTTGTATCAAGATCAGTGTAAGGTCACATTACACTTTCTACACAATTACACATCCAATGACTTCATACTTAATTTATGCATTGATGTATGTATATAGCATTGTCTGATAACACTACAGAGTAACAGAAGTGGAATCTTTTACTCCTTTTCTCATAACTAATTTCCATTACTAATCAAGAGTAGAAACTGAGGATGACCTTTGATTATACCTTCTTTGCCGCAGCTTCAGCTTCAGTCCAAACCTCATCCACTTGTTTGTACAGCTTCTCGGTTTTCTGCTTTGTTCTGTATTAGCCATTTAAGCATATCAGGCCTCCGTTGAAGAGTTGAGCCAGCCTTGACATACAATGGTACGTCTCAGCCTATTAATCAGTAACGCAAAAAAACAAAAAACCACATACAACAACACTTACCTTTCTTTCAGCTCTTCTTTTACCCCTTTAAGCTCATCTGCTTTTTCCTTCAGCTCCTTGACAGACTGTTGGAATTCTTGGTTTCTGCAACCATCAAAGAAAAGAAACTGATAATGCAGACAGTAACACTCGTAACATAATATAAAACCTCAGAAAGAATCAACAGAACAAAACATACAAGGATTATATCAAAAGGTTAAGTCTATTTTTTCATTTAGTTTCAGGAAAGTGACTTGCATATAACCGCTACTGTCCCAACAAGCATTACAAAGGAATTAAATGGACCAGATTAGAACATAAATCCCATTGCCTATTATGTACAATTCTAACAATTATAAATTCTCTAGTAAGGTCAGGTGTCTCGGTATGTGTATGTGTGTGAGCGTGTATGTTCTAACATACTACACAAATACATCAATATGGTAGCTAACGCCCATACCACATGTTTGTTTTAATTCCTTCTTTCTATGTCACATGCTATAGTTTTGCCACATGTAGGTCCGAATTTATTGAGACTTCGGCATCTTCTATGATTAAATAATAAAAACTAAGAACATTGTTTAGGTAAAATCATGTTAAAACTAAGATTTAAAATACTCTATTATATTAATAAGCTCATTCGATTCACTAACCTAACGCGTTGGACTCGAACAGAGCAGTTATAAGTGTTACAGTGCAATTCAATTGAGAGAGGAATACCTAACAGCTTCGCCTTTAATCTTCTTGGAGAATTCATTGAAGACGCTGTAGCTACGCCTATCTTCCCAGTCCAAAGGAAACCTTCTACTCCTATTCCAAACCTATCGACGCAACAAATAGCAGCAATGATAAGTACACAAATAAACAATTTACAGAGAGATGAATTTGGGAAATGGAAGGAACCTTGTGGCGGTGGTGAGGGGAAGGAAGAAGAAGCGATCGTTTGGAGAGGAAGAAATCGCGAATCAGCTTTCGCGTGGCCATTGGAGTGAGGTATGAGAAAAGTTGCGTGTGATTCTTTCGTGAATTTTTCTCTTGCTTTGGTTTTGGTATTTATCTGTAATGAAGAGTGTTGAGGTGATTGAGGAAGAAGAAACGACGGTGCAAATTGGAATAGGAATGAAGAAACGAAACAGCTACATTCAAATACAAATACAACAATAGATTGAGTTCACACACTCAGAAAGGGATTCAATATTCTACTTTCTACGCCCATGCACACGCCAATGAACACCACCCTCTGCATCCTGCTTCTTGGGCTTAGGGTTCCTCTTATTGGGCCTACTGTTCTTTCTTTCCTTTTGCTAACTGCACCCATCAATTTAGACTGTTTCTTCCTGCACCTCCATCACTTCTTCAGCCACCTCCATAAATTTTAAATTTCTAAAATTATCCTTCAGTAAAAAGATAAAAAAAAAATAGAAGCAATGTTTTACACTACTGATTAACTAATCCGAAACTTATTTAAGAAAATAAACCTACCTGGACTTTGGAGGGGAGGTGGGCGCATAATCTGGAAGTGATAATTTTTGAGTTATGAATTACGTAACTATTGAGTGTTTAGTTAGGTTCCGATTACAAAATCCAATAAATTTATTTTCTTAAATAAGTTTTTGATTACATAATTCGGTATTGTTAATTATTAAATAGGTTCTGAATTACGTAGTCTAAAAGTGGTAATTTTTTACTTCCAAATTACGTAATCTGGTAGGTTTATTTTCTTAAATAAGAATTGGATTACATAATCCGATATTGTGAATTGTTAAATAGGTTTCAAATTATGTAATCTAGAAATGGTATTTTTTTACTTTTGAATTACGTAATTCGATAGGTTTATTTTCTTAAATAAGTTATGGCTTACGTAATAGTAATCCATTATTGTGAGTTGTTAAATAAGTTTCAGATTATGTAATTTAAAACATCGTTTCTATTTTTATCACTTTGTTAAAAGATAATTTTGAGAATTTTAAAATTTATGGAGGTGTCTTAAAAAATTGATGGAGTTGCAGGAAGAAACAGTTGTGAATTTAATATTCTTGAGAAGCAAATACATTGTAGTTTGACTATTCCAATTATACATAAACAAAGCTAATACCGAGAGTGGTAGATTCAACTATGGTTTATTTTTTAAGTTCAAGTGGTGATTTGCCTTTAATCTTACTCGTTATATTGTGATTTTTTTTATTCTATTTAGATACTCACCAAATGATTACTCGTTATATTGCTTAAACACCTCCTAATCCAAAACTACCCAAAAAATTTAAATGTAATTTAGGTATTTTGAAAAAAAAATAGAAGTGCAAGAAGAAGAAGAATGCATGTAGGAAAGAAACACCCATCTATCTTTTATACACAAGATCTCAAATGAAAAAAAAATATATAACAAATATAAGATTTTCTCTAAAATATACGAAGAATATTATCATAAGTGTTCTATGGAATAAATTTTAAATTTTAATTATGTTTGAATGTTAATTGCGAAACTAAATTAATTTAGTACATGTGATATTATTACGTTGGTAGCTTAAAATTGTAAACTATAAATACCTTTTGAGTAGAGTGAATTTGGCGTTTGGTTAAACCGGCGCCAACGAAGCAAGAGAAATTGAGCGCATGGAGCCTCCCAAAATCAAACGCCTAACTGAATCCGTTGTCAACCGGATCGCCGCCGGCGAGGTCATTCAGCGGCCTGTCTCCGCCGTCAAGGAGCTCCTCGAGAACAGCCTCGACGCCTCCGCCTCCTCCGTCAATCTCCTCATCAAGGATGGCGGCCTCAAGCTCATCCAAGTCTCCGACGACGGCCACGGAATCCGAGTAAGTCACTCGCTGTTCATTCTTCCGTTTATTTTTCATTCACTCGTCGTGTCATTTCACAATGCTCTCGCGTTTTGATTCCGCTCGTGTGCAGTTCGAGGACTTGCCGATTCTGTGCGAGCGCCACACCACGTCCAAGCTCTCCGCGTTTGAGGACCTGCAGAGCATCAAGTCCATGGGATTTCGCGGCGAGGCTCTCGCCAGCATGACGTACGTCGGTCACGTCACCGTCACCACCATTACCAAAGACCAGTTGCACGGTTACAGGTACTCGCTTCTTCTTGTTTTTATCCATTTCCCTACTCTTTTAGTGTGTTTTTGGTTATATATTAGCGCTTCAGGCGAAAAATGTTAGAAACAAACATTAAATAAACTTTTCCATTAAAATCATCTGTCAGAGAAGCTAATTTTAGCTTACATAGAAATTTATATTATTTTTCCTTTTTATTTTTTATTTCTTTCCTAGTAGTATTTACCGAGAAGTTTATCCAAACAGATACTTGTATAATTGATTAAGATTCTGATTAGATAAATACTTCCGGCAGAAGAAAATAAGAAAAAAAATGGAACAAACTCATCTATAAGCTTAGCTTAGATTATGTACATTTTTATTTATTTATTCTTAAAAATGCTTACCAAAGAGTTTATCCAAACAAACCTTAATAATAAGTTTGTTTCTTATATATGATATAATTGATTTACACTTCCGTGGTTCAGGGTGTCCTATAGAGATGGTGTCATGGAGCACGAACCCAGGCCATGTGCTGCTGTTAAAGGAACACAGATAATGGTTGGTAAAAGAATGCCTTCTCCATGGCTTTCTCTTTTGTTTGATTGTGATTTGTTTTCATGTAAATATTTATGTAATAAAGTAATGACATTGTCATTAATATGTGATATTATTAATGGTCTATTTATATGTGAACAAAACTATGCATATTTTGTCTCGTTATTATTATGACTTGACGAATTTGATCTCTCCATCTTTTTTTTGCAAATTTTGATCTTACTATTTTACTTATACAATTTTGGTTCACCTATTGATGTTAACTTGATACCTAATATTACAGAGATGTTGATGTGGCAGTAACATGACACTCTACTGTAGTCTAATTTCAGTACATCTGTGCTGACATGACAGGTCTTGCTTAGTTAAAATAGCGGGAACCAAGTGTGTGAAAAATAGCAGTAAAGGGCCAAAATTGCAATTAAGTCATTTTTGTGTATATTTTAATTATTAATGGTCTGTAATGAAGCTGATTAGGATGTTGCTTTCTGATTACCTGAAGGTAAGACCTGTTACTAGGACTTGTTGGAGTTCTGAACTGGCATGTTCTTATGCTTTTGTTAATAAGCATTTGGCATTGTGAATCTGTTGACAGGTTGAGAATCTGTTCTATAACATGACTGCAAGGAGGAAGACACTGCAGAATTCTTCTGATGATTATTCAAAGATTGTAGACTTAGTAAGCCGGTTTGCTATTCATCATACAAAAGTTAGTTTCTCTTGCAGAAAGGTTGGTCTCTTGAGCAGCAAAACATATTTGCTACAGCATCTTATAGCTAGCTGCATTGTAAATTACATATGTTAATTTTTCGTTGGATGCTGCAATCAGCATGGAGCTGTTAGAGCTGATGTTCACACTGTTGCCACATCTTCAAGGCTCGATGCCATCAAATCTGTTTATGGGGTCTCAGTTGTTCGCAATTTGATTGAAATTGAAGCTTCGGATGATGATCCATCTTCTTCGGTTTTTGAGATGCATGGCTACATGTCCAATGCGAATTATGCTGCAAAGAAAATCACAATGGTGCTTTTCATCAATGGTATACATGAATTGTACAAACATTAACTATGGTGCTTTTAAAATTTTGAAGGTGTTTTCTAGTAGATTAATGCTACTGTATACATAAAATAGTATACACTGGTGCTAGAAGGATCTTCACCGTGCAAAGGTTTTCGGAAGGGTTATTTAATGCATCCTTATCCTTGCAACAGCAAAGAGGATTTTCCCAGAAAATGTAAAAAAATGTTCAGTTTTTATTTTTTACTTGCATCTGCTTGTCTCTTTCCCTCAAGTAATTGGACGTTCAACATCCTTATACTAATTCATGGGTGGGTGCACATGGAAACTTTAAATATGGAGTTTCACTTTCAATTTTAGCCAGTTTTGTGTGGTATATTATTTTGTTTAGAGTTTAATGGATATATACTTCTAGTGTAAATTATTTTTACACTGTCAATTAATTGAAATTCATCTTTGGTGGGACTATTGTGGTGTTTATTAGTCAAAGTAAACAAACTGACCACATATAGTCGTTTGTGATTAGATGACACTGTAAAAAAATATTGAATTGTCATGAATATTCCTCCCTCTTTTGTTAAGTGCTTATCTTTATTTACTTCAAATTTCTCATTATTCCACGCGATAATTGTTTATAGATTCTCATGAAAATCTTGTATATGTTCTTCAGATAGACTGGTTGAGTGCTCTGCACTGAAGAGAGCTATTGAGATTGTTTATGCAGCAACATTACCAAAAGCATCTAAGCCCTTCATATATATCTCAATTGTTTTACCACCAGAGAATATGGATGTCAATGTACATCCGACAAAGAGGGAGGTAAAAACCTAGTTATGAATATGCATGTTAGTGATTCTTTATGATTATTACTGCTAAAGTCATTGACTCAAGGTTCTGTGTTACTACTGGCAAAAAAAATTAGTTCTGAAGGTAGAAAATTGGTGGGTTAAAGTGTCTTAGATTATGTGTAGTCTTTTGGCTATTTGGGTGTGGTAAATATTGGCAATGAAATTATAATTTGGGGTTGGATGGTTCTGAACAGAATTGATGAAAGAATCGAATAAGCTTTTGATGTGTGATTTAATCATGATGTTTGCTAAGGAAATTGAATGTTGATGGTGTCATGAACCAACTAGCTCAAAAGCTTAAGTTGTAACTAGAAGATATATCAATATTTTGGTATCTAACATGA
>Ga0123341_1001239_pt1 | contig 18628 bp, 6 predicted proteins | sample Turbeapinknodule_FD_89959 | JGI IMG/M metagenome (GOLD analysis project Ga0123341, IMG submission 89959) | Root nodule microbial communities of legume samples collected from Mexico - Turtle bean Mexico pink nodule | ecosystem: Host-associated > Plants > Roots > Nodule | place: Mexico: Nepantla...
GGGTAAAAAAGTAAAATAAAATAAAATAATTAAATAAATATATATGCAGACAACTTTCTTCTCATATTTGCGAAGAAAGTTTTGAAAGTAAAAATTAAAAATTCTTGGTTTTCCAACTTTCTTCGCTGCTCATTAAATCTTCGCCTTTCCATCGTGAGAAACAAACACAGCCTTAGTGAGATATTAGAGAGACTTTGTATTCCATTATTTTTTGGATGAGATTGAGTGTTATCCTCATAAGATGGGAGAAACAAATATTATAATCTTATTTTCATAGTGGAGACATTTTCTAGATTAAGTCTCGTGGGTTTTACTTTTCAAGTTTTCCCACGTTAAAAATTCTCAATGTCATTATTCTATTTGCTCTATTTTTTATTATTTGTTTATTACTTCCGCAAGTGTCTATTTTGTATTTACAGCAAAGCAAATGGGAGAATTAGTTTTGAATTTTTTCCAACAATTTCTTATTTCTTACTTTAAATTAGTCATTCTTGATCTCTTTTGCCTCTTTTAAATGTACAATATTAGCAAAAAAAATAAAAATATTTGAACCATCTCAAATTACTTGTTAATTTTATTTTTATTTGATTTTCTAGAACATGTAAATGCTGTTTCAAATTTGCAAACCTTATCTGTTTACGTCGCATACAAGACCTTAGGCCGATTTTTTCATTAATTGTACTTTAATTTATATGGGTTTTTCAAATATCATTTTTCTTAAATAAGGAAAATAAAGCAGTGCATCAAATTTATCATCTTTTATTTCTATTTTTAAATTGAATTTCATTGGTGTTTTTTAAGAATTATCAATAATTAAAACTAACCCTATGTCATGATTTAATTTATTTAAGATATACTTTACATTAACATGTATTCAATTTCTCAAATCTCCCCACTTGATGAACAAAATCAGAAGTCTTAAACTCTGCTAAGAAATACCTTGTCCAAGGAAAGGTAGTGGTAGTGAGCTATTAATAGTTGAGTGTATAATTGGTGGTTAAAGTTGATATTTTCTAAAATGAAGAGTTTATCCACACATTTATGATTTCCATTTTCAAAATGTCTAAGCAATTGTTCCACTTAAAAGGATCAGTTGTTTGCGTAAATGAAAATCTACAGCAAGCCCCACTCAATCTTTTTTCACATAAATGCCTTTATAAACCACACAACAAATCAAACCAACATATTATGTCCACCACTAAGCATATCACTAAACATATAATGGAAAACCAAGCAAGTTGTAGATGTCATAATCATCAACCATTTTTCTTTCAAAATTTCACACAATCATGAAGTCATCAATTTCATATCCTCTCGGTCTTACATAACTAAGCAATCTTGATTAAATGATAACTACAAGTAATATCATAACATTAACCATGAAAATCATTACTATAAATATAGTTCCAAAAGATATAAAATTTTAATCCATCCCTATAATTAGGTTGATGTTAAAGTAGACATTTATTAAACATTTATTTATTAAGCATTTATTACTAAACACTAACTTGAGAGTCAGATATCTTTTTATAGGTACCGACATTTTAACTGAAAACCAAAATTCCTGAACCAACAACACCACCGGCAATTACAAAAACAAACATGAAATTAACTTCTTTATAAAAAAAATTAACTTAAAGAAATTCGTAAAGAATGTTTAATATTAACTTTTTTTTTCTAAATTTATCTTTTTATTCATATATAAACTAGTTTTATCACAGAGAAAATACATTAATTTTTTTCTTAGTATTTTTTTTAAGATATTTTTCCAAAGAAACCTATATAAAATATGAGTGTCTGATCTCCATGGTCTCAATCCTTTGGACACGTGAATGGATGAAAATCTCACTCTAGAACACACTTATGTGATCAAAAGACATAAAGAAGACAAATATTGCTTTTGATGATTCTAAAAAATGTTAACACAATCTTTGTGCCTCTATAACAGTCATTACACGTATTTTAATATAGAAACTCCTCAAAACTATAAATTTACTCTGTAATGAATATCACATTCACAAAATTCCCTTTTTTTTAACTGAATATGAAGTGTGTTTTTTCTCCCATGCTTAATTTGGACTGTAGTGTTTTCAGGACCATGTTATATGTTGTACCATCAACTGATCTACATACATCACTATGAGATTCTAAGTTTAAATTTTAATATTTTATATCAGAATACGTGGGTGGAATGCAAAGAATATGGAAGGTATACATGAATTCCACATATAAGGTATACATGCACAGACCAAATAGTACATGCATCTCATACTCATCAATGTTGCATAAATTCAATTTTCTGTAACAAAACGTTTTATAATTGATAACAATACAACTCTAGGTAATTTTATTTGGACAATCAAAAAAGGATGTAACAAAAATTGGTTTGGGACTGTAATTGATCAATAGGCACTACCATCTATGATGAATATTATAACTGTGAAGGAAGATATCCAATGTTGTTTGTCAATGGCAATCTAGCTTTGGGATTTGTTGACATTTTCAGATCATCAAAATGTGAGTTTTTCTACTATTGAATAGAACATATCTACAACATTTCTTATTCTAAATCTTGAGCATCAATCCCAATAACTTTTTGAATTATGGATACAAGATTCTGAATTCTGTCAAAGAGGCTTATTGAGAAGAGAACTCCAGATATAATCTCCATCTTCTGCTTCTAACTCTAACCAATTACTCTCAAATGGCTGCCACATATCATCTATCAACTTGGCTTCTTCAATATGAACCATTGGTAAATCTGGAGTTATGCACAAGCCATATTCCTCTGAGAAATCAACACTATGTTTGAATAAAGTGTCTTGGTGTTCTAGAGATGATGAGAAACTGTCTTCAAAATCCAAACATTGATCTAATTTGGACATGACACCATCTTTCAGCCAAGGGAAATCAAACACTCCCATTGCCAAGTGGGAATCCCATGCCCCAAAATAATCTTCCTCTTCCATTTCCTTCTTCTCCTTCGTGAAGCTTATGCCATATACATTTCTCTTCTTTACACTGTCGTTACTTTCAGCAGAAGATTCAATCTCAATCCCATCATCTTCTCGTGCTCTCTTATTCTTCTCCCATTCCATTTATATATTTTCTGTAGAACCAAGATTTACCAAAAATCATTATCCAATACCCCTTTGTCACACTTCTTAATAATCAAACAAAAAGTGTAAAAACACATCCAAAGGTTGTACTACTGAGATCAAAATTGTAATAAACAAAGGAAAACATGTTAAAAAAAGTTACAATAAACATAAGCAAAAAAAACACAGTTGAGTACCTGAGTGGATCGAGGGCTAAAGGCGAATGAAAATGTAGGAATTGTAGGTAGGTATATCTATGTTTCAATTTGAAAGATGGTAAGGTAATGCTGCAGAGAAAACTGATATAGACATGTTATGCTATTTTTAAGGTAAAAGTAAAACTGTATCTTCTAACTCATGGAATAGAACACCACACTCACAACACAATATTAATCAATCACACACTTGCACACATGCATGTACATTTGTTTCACCCTTAACTTGCGGTCCTATCTACAACACCAACAATATCAAGTGAGATAGAAGGTAATTCCCCATTTAGCGTTCCTAATTTTGGAAAAGGAAAGATCACAAACTCAATCAAACCAAATAAAAAAATGTGCATCTTGGTAGCATTCTTATTTCTCCCAGGACCACAACTAAACATGGGTGATGGTAATATGTTGCAACTTTAAACCCTAACAGCTACATGTTTCATGGTTTTGTGGTGGTGATTTCAAGCATGGCAAATGATTGGATCCATTATCATGAGTTTTGGTTTGAGTATAATTTTACACGATAAATTAAGTAAACAACATATCAAGTTTTAAAAAACTATTTCAGAGAAAGTTAATTAATCTTAGCATACATGACAGTATAAATGAAAAGTCACTGACTTATTTTATCTATTGCCACTGTAATAAGAAGTTTTATTCATGGTGAGATCTTGGAGGTGACTCTAAAATTAAAGCTTAGTTAAAAATTAATTTAACTACATACTCTTAATAAGGTATCAAGAAAACATTGTTACCAGAATATAACATTATGTTGAGACAATTAGATGCTCTTCTAATAATATATGTAACCTATAAATTAAGAAAATGTATATTCTAAACCAAACCAATTTCTAAAAAAAGAAAAACTTATACAAGAAGAAAGAATAGTCAATCACACCAGCTTAATTTTAGACTCTACCCCCAACTTAACAAGTTTATGACAAATTTGTTTATCCCTTTATAAATGTGAGAAACTTTCAAATTAAAAATAGATATATTGTCAGACAACACTTTTATCTTTCATTGATGCACCAAAGAACCATAGAAGAATTATAACCCACCAACTCGGAAATAAAGAAGTACATCCATTGACCAGTATTAGCTCAATGGACACCCCAAATTTTTTGTCTTTGCTACATATCACATTGATAGTGCACTTTAAGTTAAAAAAATTGTTTTGCTCTGGATTATTTTCCCCCTAGAGACTGGTATTTTAGCACCAATGAGCTTCAGCTGGATGCTGTCTATACTTAGCTTATGGGAGGTTGTCTTGTGATTTCTGTGTTTTTGTTGTATAATGGAATAGAATCTGTCTTAGATTGTTAAGCCTCACGGGGACCAATAACTCAAATGAGTTACGTACATTATAACATTGTATTTGGATTGGTGGAGCTAAAAATAACATAAAATGGGTGAAAAATCTGGCAGCAACAATGAGTTGCTTTGCTTTCAATGGAAAATTAATTTGCTTTCAATGGAAAAATTAATTGATTCAACTTCCCCGTGCCACTATTCCAAACACACATTGAGACAATTGATATATTTACGGTGCTAGCATGAGCAAGTTAAGCACATTTACACTTTGTAGCTAATGCTAAATATAGTAAGTTAACTAAAATTTAGAAGCTGAATTAAATACAAATCTTTAGTCTAATTTGATTGCGACCCATTACAAGCTTAGTCCAAAACACCTATAAAAGTTCTATAATCCGAAAGTTCTATAAGCCTGCAACCTAATTAACATTGGGCCAGATAACTCGCTTTGCTAACTCACTACAGAATACAGAACAGTGCATCACTCAATAAAATGCTATTCTAAATGATAAAAAAAATGCCCTTCTATAACACGTGTGTTTCTCTAAAAGCACTATACCAACTTTTCTTTTGAAAACGATAACCTGAATCAACCCACATGAAATATCTTAGCAAAACAATGCAAGCTATGAAGCCACTCCCATGTTCTCAACTACTACGAGGCTCAATCTTTTGCAAGGCCAACCCTGCTGTAGCAGGATGTAATGACCAGTCAGACCTTGCTACAGCCACTTCCAGGCTCAACTGCTACCTACCCTGGAGTTTGTTTACACTCCAATGGCAGCTTGGAAATTACAGTTATTGCAATGTTGACTTCTTTGCATGGGGATGTCAAAATTTTCCTTGTCCATCATGGTAAGTGGCTATAATGTCTCTAAAAATGATAAAGACGGCTGAAGGAGCCAGAGCAAAATGTAAAACAATAAGCATACAAAAATGTGAAACTATGTCACACAAATCAATTGTACCAAAACTCTAAGTACAGTAGTTCATTTAATTCCTTCCAAGCTATCTAAATATCTATACAGTTACAAACCAAAGTTGATACTTAACACTTTCTGCACATATGATAAAATAAAATACAACAATGTCATTTACAGCTCAACAACACCGAGTTTATGACATGCATGAGAAGGCGGATTGTGCTCGCTTCTGAAGGGGAGTTAGTTGGTAAATTCCGATGATGGCCTAGTGTGTGGGACACTTGATCCAATATTCGCCGCACATGTGCAGCAATCCTTGGATCTGCCGGGTTTATAGCAGCTGCCACATCTGTCATCCATGCCAATTTTCTGGGTGTGTCGGTACTGATGTCACAGGACAACTGCTGTAGAAGAGACAGAAGTACTCCTTGGCTTAATGGTAACGGCACCATTGCCAAAATGCCAGATAAATCAACCTGGATAGGAAAAGGTACAAAATTGATCATTAGATACATTGTCGTGGACTTTGTCTGATATAATCATGCACACTATAAAAGGTGTTTACCAATAATGATATGCAGAGGTCTGATTTGATTTTGCTTAGGGATATTTGGAGTGATCGGACTGGGTTTATGAGATGTGAATTCACTCTTAACTTAGTGTGTGCTTGGTTTGGTGCTTGACGAATGTGAAAAATTGAAGTTATTCAAAATAGTTTCTAGAGAGATGCCTTTTATTAAAAATAAAGCAGTTTCAATTTGAATGTATATCATGGATCTACATTTGACTTGACCCAATGTCAAATCAACGCATGAGGGTCCCACCTAATGCATGGTGGGAAAAAAAATGCTCAGTACATTTCCCCCTCAAGGAAAGGGCTATTTTCAAGATTTGAAACCATGAGCTTAAGGTCACAAGGCAGCAATCTTTCCATCATGCCAAGGCTTATCCTCTTAAGGTTAGACAGAAAGTTGGACCCAAATTATTATAGGAACTGCAAATCCATTTCACATTTAAAATTTTGTTCTTATTTACTTTAGTAGGGACCCCCAACAAAATTTACAATCTTTTTCACCTCAGGGAAAACTCAAAAATATCTACAGATTAACAATGTTTCCCCGGAATCACTTAATATTACTTGAAATATACAGTAGTTATCCTTTCCTCAGTTGAATTTAGGGGAGAAAAAAAAGGAAAAAGCTCCCCTTTCAATTCGTTTCATTTTGACAAGTTCCTACGCACCATTTCCAACAAAATGTAATTCTGAGTAGCAACTTAAGTCAACTGAAGAAAGATATCTCTATCATACCTGAGAACATAACCAAGAAACTATTGAAACGTCACTTCTATGAAGAGCTCCTGTAAATGCTTCCTCAAATTTTCTCTCACTAATCAACCTTGATAGTTCTTTGGTAGGATCCTCAGTCTGTCAAAATGAAAGTAATCTCAAAGTATTAAATAGAATGAACACTCATCAAAATAGAAAGATAAAGGAAATGACGAACAAACATACCATCTCATGCAAGCCATTGTTAATTTGTGCTACAAAGGGATCCACTGTTACTTTGGAGTTAGCTGCAATTTCTAACAGTTTACGTTGGCCATCAGCCAATTGTCCACTCAAAGTTTGAGTGATTGATGATGCTGAATTAATTGTATCCTGTGTAATCATAACACTACACATTTGAGTATTCAAACATGACAAACCAGACATTCAAAACATAGAGAGAGGAAAGGCCACTAATATATTTGACAAGGTAGTGAAGATCGCTCACTGCATGACAGAATCTTGGTTTATAATTAATTAGCTTCTCATTCCCAAAAATGAGACAAGATTCAAACATCTTGTGGACATGTATACGTAACTTGAGAGAGAAATATGGAAAAAATGCTTAAGAGATATTATTTCATCTCTTAGCTAATTCGTTCATTTATAGGAACCCTTAGATCAAAATATACAAAAAAATAATGATCAACCTACACATAAGTCAGATAGGTAATAAAATGCACAAGTTAACCTATTCAACTAAGTTAAACAATTCTGAAAAAGTTACTGGATATTTTCCTTGTAATAACAACTGAGAAAATTAAAACACAGTTTAAAAATAATCAGAATTTTTTCAGATCACTCCTTTAAAAAGAATTCTAGCAAAGTAAAATGGAAATGTTACACACTTCTCAAAGGAACAAATTATTCAACCATATATCATAAAAACTAGGGGGGATTATATGGCAGGAAAAAGTCATTAAACGTAAAAAGTCGTAATAGCTGTTTTCAGAATAACCATCCTACACATACCCTCAACGTCATGGCTAGAGGAGAATGAGTAGAATCAAATTGCTGTTGAATAGCAGTTGTGTGCTTCACGAGTCCATTTTGAAATGCGATATCAATTTGCTCAAACATAGACTTGCAAGACATCTCAAATGCCGGAACGACTGAAGCTTCCAAACTAGTCTTAAGTCCCTCCTACAAAGTGCAAACAAAACCGTAAGAAATGATTAACCAAATCCACCTACAAGGACAGCAAATCCCAGACTTTTTTGAAGGTAAATATAAAAATAAACCAAAATTATGAAGAAGAAAAAAACAATTGTACTACCACGTGAATTTTACCTACAGAATCTTCAGATTCATATTTTGTGACTATTAGTATTCCGAGGAGTTACATTTCACTACACTATCTAAGACATCGTTTCTCTTCCACTATCCTAGACATCAATTCTAAGATATAATAGGGACTTGGATGTTATGGAGTTGTCTAGCCCACCACATTGAATAATATAGAAGCTCGGTGGAGTATTTAAGTGTTTGGTTTTCTCCTTTTAACAACTAGATTCTAAGGATGGGTTCCCCAAAAATGATGGGTATTTATCAATTGGTATTACGTACAGTTGGTTGTCCGTGTCTCAAAAAGGATTACCCATGGAAAATTGTCGCTTGTGGAGGATTCTAATTAACAAGTTGAGTGAAATGTCATTGAATAAAGTGTTGAAGAATGAAAAGCTACCAAGAAGTCAGCTCTCAAGGACAGTGCAATCATAGGGACTGGGGTATTATGGGTACCTAAGTCCCAAATAAAGTAACATGGGATGCTCAGTGGAGTATTTAAGTGATTGGACTCTTCCCCTTAACAGCTAGTTTTTAAGGGTGGGTTCCCAGAGTGCTTGCAAACTTATGACATATACAGAAATGATAAGACACAGGAACCACAGGCAGACAGAAGTTCACACTCATCATGATAAAAATAAATCATGCAAAAAAAAAAGCTTTAATAGATATTGTTGATGTTGGCCACAAACTGCTTACCTGAAGAGCTTGCTTGCCAGTTGTTTGAAATTGTGTCTGTATCTGCCTAGCCACAGTAGCTTCAAGTTTTGAACCAACTGATTTTTCTAGTTGATTCAATGCCTTGTCTCCCACCCCCTTCTGCAGAATTCATGGCACAACCTTAGTCAAACATATTCAAGCAAAAATGAGCACTTTTTTTTATTTAACATATGGGTTTTGGTCTAATCTCCCCATGTTTTTGTATTTTCTTTTAGCAACAGAAAAATTTGGATGGGAAATACCAATTGAAGAACTATAACTGGCACATAGATTTCTGAAAACATTTCAGTTTACCACATGACATGGCATCCAACTACTTGATAATGTAGTGTCCGAAAAGTTGCAAATTAACAAGAAAAAAACAAGCTAACACAAACACATTTACCATTTGAGCAGTAGAACTTTCAAATGTTGAAATTGATTAACCTGAATTTGGGTTGGGCCTAACTCAAATCCAAAAGGTAGATCATGAGGTGAGGATAAATAAACCCAAGTCTTTATAAGCTCTACTTTTGCCATATTTATAGTTAATGTGTATCTCAAAACACACTTCACATGTCAAGGATTGGACTTCTAGAATATGGAGATTGTAGGATTGTGTTTTTCTTTTTTCATATTGCACTAGTAAAGTTGTATGACCAAGCACATTGCACTGGACAATCCGAGGGGCCAGATAGATTCATTGTATATTGCACTTCGAAAGGTGCAGTGTCAAGTGGATTTTTGAACAGTTGAAGGTGGCCCAATATGATATCTACGATCAGCTTTAATACTATCTTGAATTTGGGTTGGGCCTAGCTCAACCTCAAAAGCTAACACATGAGGTGAGAATTGTCCAAGACTTTAGTTCTACTTTAACCATATCTATAGTCAATGTGGGGTTACAACAAATACAAACCTGGAATGATTCTGTAATAGCAGAAGATATTGTTTTCTCTATAACTTGACTTAATGAACGAGTAATGGTTGTTCCAATCGAAGATATTTCCTTCTTAATGATTTTCTCCAATACAGACACCATATCTTTGTTTACATAATTGGAGATCAAATTTGTTATTTGCTGTGTGCGGTCTCGCTCTAACTTCTCTTGCTTTGCATTTTCTTCCTGCAATCGAGCCCACAAAGCATCAGTGTGAGCCTTGACAACTTTCTCCACGTTTCGACCCAAGGATCCTTCTAATCTTTTGCCTTCCTTAGTGACTGGAACAGAAACCATTGCATTCATCTGCTTTTGCATTTCTTTATGCATGCTTAACAACTGTAAAATAGGAAATGAAGGAGAATAAGAAACTGAGAAAACCTAAAAATATCTCATTCTGTGACATGAATATATGAGAAGCAAAACCATATTAAACACATAAAGATCCCTTCCTAGGAATGATATAGTTTCTATAAATGTTCTTTTGGATGGGTGTAAGGGGGAGTGGCATCATTACAAGAACTAGCAGTTCAAAAATAAAACAACCTCATGCTATGATTATATTATATCATGAAGTCATAAAAAAGGTGGAGCATATAGTGCATGTATTGCTAATCAATCTTTCAGAATAAATCGAATGGAATAAAGCCACGAGTTACATAAAAGGAAAATGACAAAAACAATCAGGGTTCACTACAGGACATGTATATATTCCACTAATCCATTCTACGGCTGCACATGCCACACATTGCCTTTATCCCAAAAAAAATGTTTCACATTGTAGCTAAACTATATGCATATAGACACTTCCATAAAGTTTGATAGAAAAAATATTCTCTCCCAAATTTGATGAAGATGAAGATAATTAACAAAAATACCATGAGGTTACAATAGGAACAGACTATTAATCCAGTAAACAATTAAGTGTGATCTATTTGTAGCATACTGAATCCATATCACGCTACACACAATACTATAAAAATCATGAGTAAGATGCAACTATAGAAAAATATAGTTCAAATGCAAATTACTAACCTGACCCATCATCTCCTGCATAGTAGATAACTGTGGTAAGACAACTTCCACGGATGGTCCTCCTGAATTTCCACCTTGATCATTTGATGAATCTGTTGAATTAAAAGGACTAGGAGAAGTGGAAGATGCACCAGACACATGTGAAGCTTTCCCTTTTTGTCTTTTACCTTTCACAGAAGGTGCAGGTGATTGCACAGCAGTAGCCATGGTTTCTGATTCACTGATGTTTGCAGGTACATCCTTACTTGTGTCTTGAACTTCTTCCTCAACAGAGTTACAACTTTGATCAGGTGCATCAATGGTCTTAATATTATCAGCTTGCCGAGCTGCCTCAATGTTATAAGTCTCTCTAGCCACCTGAATGCCTAGATCAGAGGCCTGAGAATAGAATAACTTCTCTTTCTTCTCAGCAACATTGGTGTGAGAGTCTCTGTCTCTTTCACACTCGGTACTTTCTTGATTAGAACCCATCTCCCCTATAACTTTAACATCTACTTCAAAGTTTTCTGTATCACTACGGGCCACATCTTGAACATTCATACCTTGAGAAGTATGGGAATTATCAGAAGATAAAGCAGTTTTAGAGAATATCTCAGATGGAGTTACCAAATGGGTTGGGTGTTTATAGGTTGTTGGGTTATTAGAAACCGCAGAAACATCATTTGGAACAACTTTATCATCCTTTCTCAAATTGTCACCTGATCCAGGCACATCTGCCATATCTTTTTCAGACTCCGTTCTCCGTTCAGCTGAAGAATCAAGATTAGTCTGGTCACTGCTATGGTCAGCAGTTGTTGAACTAGTCTCTAAACTATTTGACGAATTTTTGAAACCAGATAACTTCTGGGACAATCTTGGACTCTGAGGAAGTGGAGGTGGAGCAGTTTGAATATGTTCAAAACCATTACGAGAAGGTAAATCGTTAGACTTGGGCTCTGCTTCTGATATAGAAGCTTCAGGTAGAACTGAAATATCTGATGAAGGCAAATTTACAGAAAGGCTCACAACAGGAGCACTTTCAGAACTGCTAGAATGAACTTGTGGCATATTTCCAGTTTCCAGATTTGTGGATCCATCCATAGCATCAAAAGAACGTGATAAATTGGATTCTGTTTTCTCAAGTTCAACATTGTCCATGGGTGGAGGCAAACATTGTGACAAATTGAGTCCATACTGTTGAATAGCTTGTGTTTGGACGCAATATATCTGCACAATATGCTCTCCATCTGGTAAATTATCACTGGTTCCCGTAAGACTTAATATAGGCATTGTGACTGTGAACTCAGCAATGTAGTCCATGCGGGTAGCAGTTGGATTGGATCCATACTCTATGTGCACAGCATATATTGTATTTTTCTTGGCATTTGCAAGCAGAAACAGACCAGCACGGGGCAATGCTACAACTTGATTAAAGAATGCATCCTCTGGGTTGGATTCGGACGAACTTCTTATGTCTAAAGTCTGAATACAATGCCATGACTCAGAATCACTAGGCAATAGCCAGCCCTCCTCATTATCAGAGACCCATATCTTCACTTCCTGATTAAGTGGCCCCTGTGGAAAAAAAATAAAATAAATACACACACACAGACAAAAGGAAAGTGATTTTGAAAGATGTGAGGGGAACCTAACGCGACTTCAAGCTGACAAGGCTGATCAGGGAAGGATCCACATTAAATAAATATTTTTTTTGTAGTCTTTAACATAGAGAGAATTGCATTAATTCATCTTTCTAGACAAAATATTGAATACCATTTTAATAGTGCTTTCGTTATACAGTTCATTATTATTTTAAGGACTATAAATGATAGAATTTGATATCAAATAACTTTATTAGTTTTCTTTTTGTACTAATTAGATTACAATTGATTGGACAATTAAAAGTTATTTATTAACTTTTAGTTACAGGGCAAACTTATTATGAACATAATATATAATGATTGACAACTTGACAAGAGATCCCGATAATTATTCTCTTTTCCTAACACAGTTATTGATGTATCAAAATAACACTTGTCATACTTATTCTTGTTTAGAAAAATAATTATTCTGAAAATAAATTTATTTAAAAGTTTAATGTAAATTCAATTATAAAGGATCTTTGCTAAGTGCAAGAGATATACTTCAAATCAAGGTTAAGACTAGAAGCATATACCGCTGTGATAAGACCAATGTGCTCGGGACGGTGAGGGGCAGTCAAGAACGTCACAGAATTTACTGGTTTACCATCATGTGGTCTTAAAACAGCAAGTGGTGTTGCCTTTCGTTCTTCCCATATCTTCACCTGTTGGCAAAAACAAGTTATTTAGAATTTCAAAATAGAAGAATGATTATAAATATTTCTTCGTATTCCCAACTTCAAGACTTAAAATAATGTCAACCATTCAGCATCTCCTCCCCTGTCCTATATAAAGACAGGGAATTTGGGACTCCAAACTTTTCACTGACAAAACAACTCTAACATGGGATGAAAAACTAAAGGAAGCAACGAAACAAGGCAAGGAGAGAGACAAATGCAGACCGTGCCATCAGCTGAAGCTGAAGCTAATCGACTCTTCATCCATTGGCACATTGACAACTCAGTCACATTGCCATCATGCTTACCAACAAGTTGCACCCCATCAATCAACTTATCAATGGAACATTTGAGAGGCTCCTCTGCAGAAAAAGTTTCACCTTTTCCAGCTTTCATATTATCAATTTTGAGGATACGGTTTCCAATAGCAACCATTAAAATCTCCTGTAAATCAAATTCCAAATGATAAGATAATTTTTTTAAAGGAGTTAACACCAATTGGAAGATAATAAACTTAAAGGCCAAAGTTATAAAGTCACTGTTACTTGTTTGTGGGGATGCCAGCATACTCTTGGATGAACAGACTCACTCTCTCCTAATATTTGAAGTGCTAGGATAACTTTTCCAGTAATTTGAGGCTTGTCGTCCTCATCAGGGCCCTCATTGATTTTCCATACAAATATTCTTCCATCAGTGCTAGCACTGTGAACACAAGTATATTCAGGGGTAAAATAATCAATAAACTTAAAAATGAAATAATGACACTAGAAAATCAGACTTGAATATTCAGAAATGCCTGAACAGAAATACCCCTCAGCAACATCAGTTATGATGATGCAGTGATAAAAACTAAAAATTGCAAGATCCATTGATTGAAGGGATGAGAGATAAATCAGATACGAACCAAACAAGAACGAAAACATGGTATTATAATGGAGGAAACCAGGTAAGTAAATCAATCTCAACAATGACAAACAAGAAACAGAAAAGGTACATTTACCTAGCCAACAGGTGAAGATCCTCAGCAAAGAATGCCATGTCTGTCACTCTCTACATAAAAAGGAGATATGCATAAAATGGAGACTGGTACAGATAGGAAATTGAATAAAAGGAAAAAAACAGCATCTCAAATGTAAGTAACAACAGTGAATTCGCTATAACTTTTAAGAGGTAGTGCATGCTTTGCATGTAGAAAGTTGCAATTATAATAGTATTATCAACCCAATGGAACAGGATAAAGAAAAGGATTCGTAGATTGCTTATATGATTCTAGATATCAATAAGTATATGATCCAAACCAATAAAAAGTAAAGACAAAGTCAAAAACAAAACTCCAAAACAGTCTTTCTCAGACATGAAGAAAGCTCACGTGTCATGTTTTCAAACAATATATCGCCGTTCTCATAATCAGCTATTTAAAGTTGGCATTATAAACTTACAGTCTTTTGCATTTCTTAGGTACACATTCCTAACAAATTTGAGGTAAAAACATAATCTCGTTCATTTATTTTCATGTGGCCACAGACAACAAAGGTGGATTATATGCAATCAGTGCTCAGGGCAAAAAGAATATAACTTCGTCATATAAAACCGAAGTTTATATTACCCAGCTGAAAGCACTAACAGACATCAAGCTTATTCAGTGTTAATGTCAAACAGGAAAAGGGCAAGCAACCCAATCAATCACAGAGCCAATTCATCAACTCCTTCCACCAAGAAGCCACATTTGACTAAACAAATACCAGAAGTACTTCATATTAATCATTACATAAACCCAAAAATTAGCATCGCATTCGCAATCAGGCCAAAAGTAACTGCAACACAACCCACCTGAGTATGACCTCGAAGCAAGTATCTCAATGCAGTATTGATATTAAGCACCCGGATGGCCCCAAGTTTGAGACCATAGCATATGTAAGACTTATTCACCGCGATTTGGCGTCCGAGTACAAGGCCAGGATCAGAGGCATACTTGGTGATTGGAGTGACTTCAAGCTGAGGCTGCACCTCACCAGGCATCCTAACATCAATGTCATACACAGCATGCTCTCCAATCAAGTGGCGCCCCTTGGGCAGCTTGCTGCTGAGCATCCTGGTAGGAGTGGACTGAACACTTGCCAGATTCACAGGAGAGCCTGAGGGCTGTGTGGAGGGCAACCCTGAAGGGTTTGGTGGCACTGAAAAATCAGAAACCATCGGTGATGAAGATGTGCCAGAAGGAGATGAGTACACAACCGATGGTTCCTGATTGGAGGGAGGGTTTTGGGTGCCCAACAAGGCCATGAGGCGTGCACCAGTGGTGGGATTGGGGGATGAAGGAAGGTGTGGTGAGGAGGGAGAAGGAGAAGGGGGCTGGAAAATAGGTCTTTGAGGGGCGTGCATTTGAGGGAGGTGGTGAAGGATAAGAGGGTGTTCTTGGTGTTGTTGATGGTGGTGAAGGGCTGGATAGGGGAGAAAGTGAGGGTGGTGATAAGGGTAGGTGCCAGTCGGTGGGGGATAGGAGGAAGAAGGGGTAGGGTAGGAAGAAGGAGGGGGTGTGGAAGGAGAAGGAGCAGGGAATGATGGAGAAGAGTTCAAATTTGAAGGATTAGGGATAGGGGGTGATGCTGCTGATACTGCTGCTGCTGGTGTCTTGAAAAGCTTATTGAAATCAAAATGGGTTGTTTGTTGTTGTTGTTGTTGAGGTTGCTGCTGCTGCTGTTGATTTGGATTCCCAGATGAAGCCATAAACTTTGACCAAAAATTATGGCAAAAAATCCAAACTTTTGAATGAACAAACAATCAGATGGGATCTGGGAGGAGCTGATTGTGAGATCTGAGATTGATTTATGTGCCTCCTCTTTCTTCCTCACACTGCTACTTTGTCCTCTGTGTTTCCTCGTACCAGCTTAGTATTCCCAGAGAAATAAATAAATTTAGGAAAAAAAATGAGAGAGAGAAACAGAAAATGGTGGTTTTTAACACAGACCTGCTTCTCGGTTTTGCTATGTTTTTCTGTGTTTTTTTTTTCTGGTTTTCGTGTGTTGTTCTTGTCCTGGTCTCCTCTTCTCCTCTGGTGTGACCAGAATTGGACGAGTGCTAGAGGAAATTGGTGTGAAGAGAAGAAGGTTTAATCAACAATTTGCGTTTTTGCATCGTCCAATTTAAAAAATAGCAGCCAAAGGATGGGGATTTGGGAACAATGGCAAGCATCACAGCACTACAAAGATGGTAAAAATGGTGATGATAGGGAGCAAAATCTAATAAAAAAAAGGTTTTTTGCTATCTAGAATTTAGTATATGAATTGTTTATTGCGCATAAAATCAGTGAAAAAAAATGTAGTTTATCATTATTCATTATTTTATTCTATACGCAGCTCATACTAAATTCCAGATACATCAACTTATTTTTTACCTCAACCCCAGTTATTTTAATCATTTTTCAAATAATGTAATTTTTAGTACTTTTAAGATTAAGTAGTATATAATTAATGGTGCAAACCAATTTATTGCATTTTTTGTTCATTTTTCAGTAATGTTCAAAGAACATATATTATAACAAACTTTAGAAAAAATTATGCAAGTATACATATATATCTGCAATTATTTATACAAGTATACATAATAATTTAAAAATATTGCAGTAATAACAAATTAATTACTAACTTTAGATATATCATTTGGTCTTAAGGGATACATATTCTTCCCCTCTACATATATATTATAAATAAAGTTGCTGATTAAGAGTCTCATTATCATATATTATACTACAATTTCAACCATATAAATTAAACAGTGTGTACCTCAACTTTTAGCAAACTCCATGTCCTAAAAGACAAAAGACTAAATAGAAAATTTATGACTAGTTTTTGGCTTTTTAAATTTAAGTGTGTAGACTCTATTGGTGTGGGTACTATTCTAGTTATTTAAAAAGAAATTAAACAGATCATTTAGAATTGCAAGATTTTTACATCTCATTACTGTAACAAGGCAGCAAGAAATTGGAAGATCATTAACTATGTGCATCAAGTTATAAAAAAAAGTACATAAACAAATGATAAACCTCAGACATATATGATCACAAGTTCTGGTTTTTTGAAATTGATTATTGCATGTTAGGCTCTGTAAACTCCTTTGATCAACCTCAAAAAATATAGTTGCAGAGGTTCTCTGGTGTTGTGCAGAGGAAATGGTACTCTGAAGGTCTTGCAGCACATGCATTGGAAAGAAACATTAAGAAACATTAGAAGCTAATGGAACATTGTGATGGCACTATCAGAAGTCCCCTTCCCTTATGGAATTGTCATAGGTTGTCTTTGTCATACAGTTTCATGCATAAAGAAAGGATTGACGGCTAGGGCATTACCAACCATGACCCACATTTGTTTCTCACAGGATTTCATGGATCCATCTTTTCTTTGGGTAAAAACCCAGAATAGTGATACTTCATTGTTTCCAACTAATTATTCAAACTTTCATTGTGTGTGTAGTCTTTAAACAAAATGTCACTGCATTATTAGTTTGGTAGTTATCAACTTATTTTAGGTATACAAAATATAGTGTTTTTGACGAAGATAAGTTTTAAATATATATATATTTAGGTAACTTGAAATCTCAATACCTATTAACTTGTATGTGACAAAATATATTATGAATAGCAGATTGATAATCTGCTAAACCTAAAAATATTTCACTAAAATATATTTTAAAAGACTTTAATATTATAATAAGAAGTAAATTTTAAACTTAATTTAACCATAAGATGTATATTCACTCATATACTATAAATATTGTAAATATATCTTTATACTATCAAATATTATCAAATATTGTAAATATATCTTTAATAATAGATGTGGGATTTTCAATAATAATTTTTTTCTTTAGACTCCCAACAACATAATCTCCTTCTTTATACTTACTGGAATTTTTTTATTTTTTTAAGGTTTTAACTTGTATGTATTCTTTCTCACTTTAAAGTCAACTAGTCATTAATTTTAATCAAATAGATTATCTCTTAATATAACAATTTCCACCGTCTAACAGCAATTGACTGATAATTTTAATGAAATTAATGATCTCACAACGTATCGTCTCTCGCCAGATTTAAAGAATATTAGTCATTAATTTCAATGAAATAATTTATTTTTTTTGTAATATATCAATTCTCATGTATTTTAAAATCATTTAGTTATTACTTTGAATTATATAAATTTAAAAATAAATAAACTATCCTCGTTATTAAACTAATAAGTCTTCTTTTTTCCTTTAAAATATGAGATGTTTGTCAAACCTTAGGAAAAGATGCACAGACAAATGCCAACAAAATGACAGAGTTATACCAACAAAATGTAAAATGTTAAGCATGTTAATAGAATTAGGAATGCCAAGGCCATCCATATATTTTATCGTGGATATAGTTGTTCTTATTTCTTTACTATTTTTTACAATAACAAATATTTATTTCTTTACTATTTTTTACAATAATAAATATTTATTTCTTTACTATTTTTTACAA
>Ga0123341_1001242_pt1 | contig 18598 bp, 12 predicted proteins | sample Turbeapinknodule_FD_89959 | JGI IMG/M metagenome (GOLD analysis project Ga0123341, IMG submission 89959) | Root nodule microbial communities of legume samples collected from Mexico - Turtle bean Mexico pink nodule | ecosystem: Host-associated > Plants > Roots > Nodule | place: Mexico: Nepantla...
AATTTAAACTTTGGAGTCTTTAGAAAATTGCAGTATTATTGTTACTCCTTTGTCAAGTATTATAATATTCTTTTAGCATCCGAAAATAATAATTTAACATATAATACATATTATACAGAAGCACAGTATTTTATTTATTTTTTCTATTTTAATCTGCATCTAAAAACATTCATAACATTCTCTATGAAGAGGGCTAAGTTTTCCATAGAAAATGTTGAGTTGAAGTTTTATATATCTTAAATTAAAATGAACTATTTAATAATTAATTCTGAATAAGGTAGGTGTCCTTATTAATATGTGGTGGAATACAGAAGAAAGTTTGAATAGGAGAAAATCGTGGTCATGCACCATCAGCACCTAATTTCACACTTCAAAGTTTCAGAAGCTCGACACGTATCATGCCATTATTAATTATATCTTATCTTTCAAGTTATTTCTTCAATCAACATTATTGATACGAAGCTGGAACATAAGATAGGACAAAACATAACATTTGAATTATAGACAAAATTAATGGGACAAAAATTTTATTTGTTTCTTCAAGGTTTTCCTGCACCTCCATATCTATATCTTGTAATAGCCCATAAATTTTATAAAAATATTATGTGATAGAATATGAAAAGAAAAAGTGACACTACTAAGAAAAAAGAAATCAATTTTATATTAAACTCAAAGTTTTTTTTTATCGACAATAAAAAATAAATTAATAAGAATCACTTTCGAATAGTTGAATCTTTATACATAGTACACAGATATCTACTTTCCCCAAAATTTTCAAACTAACTAAAGTTCTTTGTCCTAACTACATTTAACAAATAATTCAAGAGACCAATCTCATACACTCCACAAGTTCTAAATATCAATAAAAAAAATACAAAGCAGAACGAGTTTTTGTAGAAACTCATAACCCCAAAGTATTACTCTATTTGAAAATAGATAAGATTTTTGGGTCCAAATAATAAGGTATTAATTTTGCCTTCACACATTACATAAGAAATGATTTATGTATTAAAAAATGGTATATGATATAAAATTTTGTTGAGCTAATCGAAGTTCCATTATCACAAATAGTGAATTAGGGAAATTCCATAATAAATAAAAAGCTTCTACGTCATGTAGAATAGTTTGGTGGTGAAAATTATTAGAGAATAGAATTTGTGGGTGTTAATGGTTGTGAATGAGTGGGACCTTCTCACATGCATGCTCTTCTGCAACTAAATCACTCACTGTGCCTTCATTAAATCGTTAATTCCCTTTTTGTTTAGTTTTTTATTTAAAAAACAAGGATAAAGATATAAGTCAATAATCAAGGGTCCAACTCAATTGAGTGACATATATGAATTCTCACAAACATTAAATAAATGTGTTCAATTTCTATCCATGGAAAACACACAAGGATATAATTATCATGTTGCATTACAAATTTAATTTAAAAAACTAAAAATTGTTACACATATATTACTTATTAGTTTGTATTAGTTCGTATGTAATTATATATGGATCCAAAATCCGTATCTAATACTTATTTATAACAGTTTTATATATGGATTTTTGCTCGTGTGTAATCTATATGTAACTTTGTTTTACATACAAATTTTTGATCTTACATACAAATTTTGGTTGAATGTAATTTCAAATTTTCTTATAGTGTAAAACTTTAAAAATAGTAATAGTATTCATCATCTTATCTTATGTTACATACGGATATTACATATATATTAATCCGTATGTAATTATATATGAATCTAAAATCCGTATATAATACTTATTTACGACAGTTTTATATATGGATTTTTACTTGTAGGTAATTCGTATGTAATTATGTTTTACATACAAATTTTTGATGTTATATACCAATTTTGACTGTATATAATTTCAAATGTTGTTGTAGTGTAAAACTTTAAAAATATAAAAGTATTCATCCTCTTATAATTAATTACATTTGGAACATATGGTTAATCATATATTTAAATATCGTTTTCATTTGATCATTTATATATTTTATTTTAACAGTGACACGCGACAGTTTTATGAATAAAAAAGTGTTTGATTGGTATAGATAATAAACAGGAGTGAAATAAATCAAATATATGATACATCTTTTTCAATTTTGTTAAAACTTTCTCTATCTCCCATATATGTCATAATGTCCCATATATCCCATGAGGTCAAATGTCATAATCTCTTTCTATAAAATATGGCTATGAATAATTCTAAATCCACGTAATTGACATCACATGACATATAATCCATCATAGAGAAGGCTGATATTTATAGTGTTGCAACTTTCACAAATATAATGACATATGCTTAAAAAAAGTTTAAATATTTCTTTAATATATTTTAACATCTTAATCTATATTTAAAATTTGTTTATTACATGAAAAAATTATTGACAATAAATTATTGTTTTAATTTATTTATTACAAATACTCATCCTAGTCCATACTTAAAATTTGTTTGTCATATAAAAAAATTCACAATAAATACATTCTAATAATTGTTTATTACAAGTATCCATCCTAGTCCATATTTAAAATTTGTTTCTCACATAAAAAATTTGACAATGAATCATTTTAATAATTTATTTATTACAGGTATTCATTCTAGTCCATACTTAAAATTTGTTTGTTACGTAAAAAAAGACAATAAATCATTCCAATAATTTATTTATTACAAGTACTCATTGTAGTTCATACTTAAAATTTGTTTGTCATGTAAAATTTTTTAACAATACATCATTCCAATAATTTATTTATTACAAGTGTCCAGAAGATCTAAAATTTAAACTAATTACAAGAAACATATTTAATCCTTAAAAAAATAGGTCTATGTTAATAAACTTCTTCACAAAAACTTTTAAAGATAAGATAAGGACAAAATCATTTATAGAATTTTTTTCATGAGTTGATAAACAAATTATGTATAAGTTTATTTTAGTTTATGAAAAAACTATTTTATTTTATTTTCGTAAAATAACTTTTCAAAAATTATCTAAACAAATTTGTTAGTTGTTTGGTAGGCTTGCCATGACTTGTTGATAGAAGCACGTTCTTACTTAGTCCATCATCTTTCCGAGAAGAAAATTGACTTGTTTATTTGAGCTGATTCTCCCTTCACCCGATCAATTTAGACTGGACCCAATTGTGTATGCGAAAATACTAAAATGTCCTTAATGAAATAGAAATTAGGTTAAGTGAAATCTGCCCTCAATCACAACACCCAACCCTCTTCATTTTCGCAGGCAATGCAGCAGCCGTCACCGCCTCCTTCGTTTTCGTTCTCGCACTCAATCTAGCAGCCACCGTCGTTTTCCCATTCTCTCGTTTGCATTTCTCCTATGAGGCAGCGGAAGCTTCACTTGAACGAGCCCTTCAATGAACACGAACCCAGGAGAGAAGGATGTCAATTGTTGTGGTCACTGAGACATTGTCTGTGAGGAAGTTCAACAGCGACAGAGAAAGAAACTACCGGAGAAGAGAAGGTGAGTTTTAACATGCCTTGTGCGTTCCGGATACTTTTATGCGGAAGTGATTTTTGACTTCTGGATTTTCTTATCCAAAAGTGATTTATGTGCTGCGGATGGCTTCGTCCGAAAGGTTGTGTGTATACTTCCACATCCCCATATCCAGAACACATTTAACTCTTCTGAATATGTACATCCAGAATGCAAAACTCTATTCCAGATGATGATATCCGTAAGCCATTTTCCTTCTACAGACATGGGCGTCCGAAAGCTTCAATTGCAAATGTTAAAAAAGACAAGGGCAGAATGAAGTTTTAAAAAGAGTTTGTCAGGTGCAGGAAGCAATTGATTGGGTGCAGGAAGTAATTGCCGTTTATTTGTATTCCATATTCAGAAAGCATTTATTATTGTTTTGAATTTACTCTTGTCAACATGGTTATACTATCTGGTGTATATAGTCTGGATTTCCCATAGCTTTAACCAAGATGAATGAACTACAAGATCATGTTTTTGGAAAAAAGTGTTTTTAAAATTGATGAAATAATATTGAAATCAGAAAAAACTGTAAAGAAACTACAGATAATAGTTGACAAGGATGTTTAAAGTATACGCAAGCATACACTTGGCATGCTGCATTTTAATTACAAGTACCATTGAGAAACATAAAATAGTGAGCCTCGTTTAGAATAAATCTGAATGACAAATACATGCCTAAAAGAAAAATTGGTACTTGAGAAAAAAAAAGTACACCAAGGAGAAAGTGAAGTGAAGACAATAAATTGAAGAGAAAAAGAAAGGGACAAGTTCAGGGAGTGTTGGATGTTAATGATATGTATCCTCTGGTAAATTCCCCAAAACCCATTTTCTACAAATGTGTAAGAATGTGGAGCATTTGGATAGCTGCACTTGCAACTGAACTTCTTCTCTATTTGGAAGTCTGGTGTGAAAGAAAAGCATTCAGCCCCAACGAACAATTGCTGAACCCCATGTCAGACCGGCGCCGAAGCCAGCAGTTGCAATAGTCTGGCCTGCCTTAACCTTACCACTTCGAACTGCTTCATCTAAAGCCAAGGGAATGGAAGCTGCACTTGTGTTACCATAGTTAGCCAAATTTGATATCACCCTTTCTGAGGGGAGTTCTAACCGAGTGGCAACTGCATCAATAATCCTCTGGTTTGCCTGCACTTATTATCAAGTAAGGCACCCTAAGTGAATGTAACATCATAAAATTAATCTTACCACTTAGCAAAAGTGATTATATAGATCATTTCAGCGTACCTGATGGAGAAGTAGCCAATCGATGCTAGAAGCAGGGAGACCAGCTTTTTCAAGGGCAGATTCAATTGACTGTGGTACACATCTCACAGCAAAGCGAAAGACTTCTTTGCCGTTCATTTGAATGCATGAATATGAGGATGACTTCGGAGGAAAGCCAAACACAGAACCGTTTGATTCCAATGCATTACCTGACTCGTTTTCTCTAATGCCAGCATTCAAGTGCCTACTCCAAGGAAGAGTCAGTGCTTAGTTACATAGCTTATAGGAAGACAAAAACTCTTTTGAGTAATGTGAGAAGCACAAACCTTTGACCATTGCCATCACTATGCAAATCAAAACCTAATAAACCATCTTCTTCACTGTTGCAGCCCTGCAATGCAATGATGGTACCAGAGAAAAGGCGTTAATTTATATCCCTTAACTATAAATGACTTCTTCATGAATAAAAAGTATCAGTTCAATGTCCTTCTTAAGAAACAATAAAATCTAGAGAGGATTTAGGACGGAAGACTTCTTTTCAGAAAATTATCTGATATTATATTTGCAATTTTGAACTTTAAATAAAGATAAGACAAACATAACCAACAAAGCTAAGTGTAATAGTCAAGAAACAAGATACAAATTTCTAACTGACATTTGCCACAATGTTAAAAAATGCCAGGAAGATATATAATTACCTGTACCAATACAGCACCAGCAGCATCCCCAAAAAGAATACAAGTCCCTCTGTCAGTCCAATCAACATATCGTGAAAGAGCGTCTGCTCCAATAACTAGAACATTATTAAATCCACCTCCTGCATTTACACAATAAAGAGCAATGGTTATTTTCACCATATTTAGGAATTATTAAGCCAATAAAAACAACCAATTCATACCCCTAATGTGACAAGCAGCTGATATTAAACCCAAGACAAATCCACTACATGCAGCTGTAATGTCATAAGACAATGGATTTCTTTTGCAGCCAAGTTGTTTTGAAATCTGCAAGTTGTAAAGACAATAAAATTATTGGAAATTTCATAAATGAAAAGAGATACCCAATCTTGGAGAGACAAGAGTGCAATAATATACTATAATCATTTCTGGAGCAATTTTGCAGCATCATAATTGCTCAAATATGCCACTAATCCTTAACATGTGGCTATGTATACACACACACACACAGAGATTACAAGGAAAGGGTGAAGACGACAGCAGAATTGAGAATTATTCTCAACACAATACATCTTAACCCGTACCTGTGGAGCACTACCAAAAAGATCCTCTGGTGTTGATGTGCACAGCAATATTAGGTCAAGATCATCAGAGTCTACCTTTGCCATCTCAAGTGCTTTCCTAGCTGCCTCTACTGCTAAAGTTGTCAAGTTATCTTTGCCTGCAAACACAGCATCAAGCAACAGAAAGCAAGAACATCACTATACTATAAAACTTCCAAAACCAAACAAGTTTCGACAGGATTATCTTTTGAAAACAAGAATTGGGTTTATACAGAAGGCAAAGCAACATAAATTGAAGCTTCACCCTCTTGAGATGCTAAACTTTGCCTTGCCAATTTATCATAAAGAGACTAAGTTGAGATCAGCAGAGTAATCAAATCAAACTCTAACCAATGTACTGTACCTATCATCTGTTTCTAGCAACTATACTAGAATGAAAGATGGGACTAATGCCACTGCCATTTGCCAGTGACTAGCCTAAATTGCATGTGGCATGGTGATGGCATATGAGACAAAAATAAAAGCACATAAAAGAAAACCTCTTGAGTCACATCTCATCTTCATGCTTCAACAGTTCAACCAATATCAGAAATGCCTAATAATAACTATAATGTAAAGTTCCCCCAAGTACAAAAAGTATGACACTTTCACTTGTATTTAGCATCCCTTTCCTTTTCTCTCCCTCGTCTATCTGATCCCAACCAATCATTTTACTTCAAAACTTTCTCTTCAGTCAAAAGCAACTTGGATCACAACCACTCATACAAAACGTGGCTCGGGCACTGTTTTCAGATGAATACTTAAAAAGGGCAAGTTGATTGCCATCACACGTGTTGTTTCCCAGTCAAAAGCCTCAAAAAGAGCTGCAGATTCTTGGAGGATTAAAGTTGCCATTTCTGATGACCCTTTTTGGTTACAACGTGGAAATTGCTGTATGAGTATATGCCAAATAGAAGCTTGCAGGGGTCCCTATTTGAACTGGTACTGGAGAATAGAAGGAAGTAAAGAATTATGTAGTAAAAACTATGTTATAGGGTGGACAGGAGTCATATTTGTCCACCAAACACTGATTGGGATGTTAGAAAGAACAATGTTCATGAGAAAATAGCGACATAAAATTCAAGTCCTAATGATAAAAGACCATGATGCTATTGCACCCCAATATAAGACATACTTAGTGCAAGAAAGTCTTGAAAATGCTCCATTTTTTACTTGGGTACAAGTTTGAAACTTTGCAGACATAACAAGAATGAAGAGGAGGGTTGATATGAAGAAGGCTGGGTAATGGCAAGGGTGGATAGTTGGTTGAGAATGGAATCAACTTTTTCTGAAAGGTCTGTCTGATTGATTTCGGGTAAGATTTTCACAGTTTCTTCCTAATGAGGAGAACAAGTGTCGTCTGCCCTCACCAAATTGAGATGAACACAGAAAACAATCCTTGGTTTCAAGGACAAGGAACCTCTAAAAACAGAATTGAAATTTACTGATATTTTCTCTGCCCCTTCATTTCTGTTCAAGGCGTATATATGGGTTCAATACATCAAACATTGCCCGTAAAAGGAGGAACAGAATAACAGAATACACATGTGGCAAAACAAATATAACAAACTAAGAATCATAAAAAATTTAATCTCTATAACATATGGGCCTGACTATGGTTCTCTTGGGTCTGTTTTCAACTTCAATCCCAACACTTCAGTAAGTTCTTCAATATTGGCGACAACCATCTCTCTATCAAGGGTGATAATGAGAGTGATCAAGATGGAGAGTTCAGCTTCAGAAGAGACTGGACAAAGAAGCACTTATTCCATCAAAAAGGGAGAGGAGAAGTAGAGATTTTTTCAGCCACAAGCTCGGCAGCACAACTAGCATGAGAGGAACACTGAGTTATGTCGCACCAGAATATGATGGGAGATATGTATAGTTTTGGAGTTTTATTTCTTATAATTGTGTGTAATGGTCCACGTCATTGTGTCAGGCACGAGACTAAAACATGTTTTTGCATCACACATGATACTAGAGAAAGCTAACTTAATAAGTTGGTATACACACTAGGTTCAAGCTGGCAACATTATAGAACTAGAGGATGAGCTTGAAAGAAGATTACAAGAAGGATAAAGCGAGCATTTTTATGAATTTGGAATTCACTTGCTTCTAGAGCTGCAGCTATTGGGGATATTGTTAAGATGGAGATGGACCTTCCACCATATCCATTTTAGTTCTCCCATTCTCCATCTTCCATGTATACAGCAAATCAAGGAAGAAAAGATAAGGGCATGGCAGATAGAATTGTAATGATGAAGGTTTCTACATAAGTCCTCCGCTCACCGTGTTAGATCAGGTAGGATGAATGCACTATGGGATGGATCACTCGGATATGTTTGCATTTGGTGCCTGAATACACTTGTATTGTTAGATTTATGTTGAATACATACAGATAAGTTATTTGTGGTTTTCTACAATAGAAATTGCATTAAAATGATTTGATGACTCAATTTCCACTAATTTCGAGTGGTTAAGAGTACTAGACTGCCTCCCCTTATAGCACATGGTTGCAGCTGAGCTGTGTATATGATGGTTACGGGTTAGCTTAACTCTATCGTGATGGATAAGGGGAAAAGGGTATCTCTTAGTTGCAGTTAGTTTTTAAGAGACTAATTTGTTTGGTAGGCTTGCCTGGACATCTTGACAAAAATGTATTCTTAAGCTGTAGCTTATCAGAGATGGACTGACCTTGTTTATTTGTTTTCCATATTCAGAAAATATTTACTTTTGTTGTGATTTTTACTCTTGTCAACATAGGTGTCCTAGTTGGTAAATTTTAGAAGCAATAGTTCATTTGAATCAAGATTCTAATATCCATGATCCACCAAAGATTTAACCAGTTCCTATTGATGAAAGAACTAGAAGATTGTTGAGGCTGGAAGCCAAGCATAATTTCTGTTTTCTTTTTAAATAATAGTTCCTTCTAAGAAGGTAGACTTTAAACCTAATTCATCTTACAAAACCAACTTGTGAGGTGGTACTATAATTTAGTCATATCTCTATTCAAAGTAGGATCTCCAACACACACTCTCATGCCGAGGATAGAACTTTTTGAGCATGAGACTAGATGTATGTGGATTGTCCAGTAATAGTCCAATAGCGAGTAGCATGATAGACTCCAACAAACCTCACTAGGATAGGTTCTGATACTATCTTAGAAAATGAATTTTAAATCTAACTCAACCCTAACTTCAATGCCATCTTATCAATGAGGACAATACAGCCCAACATAAACCAAATTTAATTTAAAGGTTCAATAAGGACCCATTTCACATCGCAATCTTTTAAATGTTCAGGAACCATCTAACATCAAACAGATATCTCCCCTAGCCCCCACAAAGACACAGGACAACATGAAGGGTGGACCCCTTCTGAATATTGTAATTAGCAAGGTCCTCCCATCCTCCAAATGCTTCCTTGCAAAGATCAACCTTTGTTGGTCCGGTGGGATGCCCTCCTTGTACTAAATTTTCAACTTCACATTGTCAATGGTTTCAGAGCTCTCCACCTCAAGGGTAATGGTCTTACCCATAAGAGTCTTAACCACAACAGTCTAAACGATAATCTACATTCCTCCCGTGAGACGGAGGACAAGGTAAAGGGTAGACTCCTTCTAAATGTTATAGTCAACAAGGGTCTTCCCACCCTCAAGTTGTTTCCCAATGAAGATCAACCTATGCTAGTTCGGGGAAATACCCTCCTTATCCTGGATCTTGGCCTTGACGTTGTTTGGAATTGAACTATATTATTCCATTAATAAGATGGTATCCTAGCAAGGGTTAAGTTAAGCTTAAAAATCATTTTCTATGACTATGAAATCAGCAGTTTATGAAACGCCAGTTGTGACAAGTGGACAAAACAGTTCCATTGCACCACATCACTTTGAATTTGATGGCCATAAAGCAACTAGACACAGATTCATTGCAACACTGATCTGTCTGATATAGGAAATCAACAACTAAGCTGGTTTTTCCAACACCTAATAAATGGTATGAAATTGGCTGACGTTAAAAGGCTAGGTGTTTATAATTGATTTGTCGCAAATTAATGGAGCACATAAGTCACAATAAAAGACGAAAGTGATTGGAGCAGCACCATTAACTCCCCTGCCCTCACCCCCAAAGCTGTGTTTCTTCTACTCCTCAGTAAAAGTATGACTCATAACATCGTTGACACAATTCTCTTTTCCATGATTTTGCATGACATACGATTGAAGTATTGAAAACCCTAGACTTCCCATTTCAATCATTAGATAAAAAAACAAGCAACTACAATAAAGTATTGAACACGGTTGTTTAAAGTACAAGCAAGCACACACCTGGCATGCTGCATTTTCAATTGCAAGCAAAGCAGGCAGTGTAATCTAATCAAATCCTAACCACTGTACCTACCTATCCGTTCATAGCACTAGAATGAAACATTGGACTAATCACTAACGCATTGGCAATGACTAACCTGAAAGAACCCGTCGTCTACGAATCCCGGTTCGAACAGATATCCATTCATCAGAAGTATCCACAATTTGCGAAAGCTCATCATTAGAAATCTCAAGAGCTGGCACAGCAGAGCCACATCCAACTAACTTGCACCCTTTGCTGACAAGCCTGCACACTTCAATTATACGAATGATAGGAAAAACAAACAAACAAATTATTGTGATCCCAAACAGCATTAACAAACCTAGAACTAGAACCAACGTTTCAAAGTCAAAAATGGTGCTAGCCTCAACAGATGGCAAAGAAAACCGAGTTGGGTGTGATTCAAAATCGAAACTTTAACAGAAATAGATCAAGCAGAGGGTAAAAAGCGACCTGGGTATGGAAGATTTGGAAGTAGCATGTTTGTCAGCTCCTTCGATATTTCCAAAGCAAACGACTTTGGCGGAGAATCCAATGGCAGTAGCGAAAGGCCGAACCTTGACTCTGAAGTGGGGAACCGAAGGCGTGAAGAACCCAGATGCATTCGCCATTTACAAGAAGACGAAGAAGAAGCAAGTATATGTGTGGAACACCAACAAGAGAATATGCGTGATTAAATGTGTTGAGATTATGGCTTCGTAGTATATAAATGAAGCGGTGGAGAAGAAGGAATAAATGAATGCATCGCAGAGAGAGAGAGGGGCCAACAATGATCTTCGGCAGCGAGCGATTAAGGATGGGATTTGAGGAAACTCCAATGTTGTTTCTCTATTTTTGACGGTAACTCCAATGCTCTTATTCTCCTATTGTCTGCCAATTTTATTTTCACATCTAAGAATTTCTGCTACTATCTTTTCATCAATTATATTATAATTATGATATTATCAGTCACATGAAATAAAATTAAATAAAAAAAAAGTCATCACAATTATCGTCCAAATGTAACTCACTGAAATTTTTAAGGTTTTTCAATAACTATGGTACTCATACCAATTTTTTTTTATCAATTTGCTTGATAATTATATCATCAGGTTATGGTTATGCAGCATTATGAAGTTTTCTAATTTGATTTTAGTAGACAAATCTTTTAGAAATATAACGTTACATAAAACTTATATATTTTAATTTATCTTATGTTATGGTTGCTCTTACATAAATAGATTATTTTCACCCCAATAAATATATATCTATTGTGGAGATAAAATCAGAAAAAAAAAGTACTGAAAAAAAAAGAATAGTTGTATTGGCATATCCTAAAGTTGGAGCTTTACATTAACGGGAACCAACTAAGATGGCAACTTATTAATGAAAATTAAACTGACCGAATTATGGGTGAGTGAGACTTTGAAATTAAAGTTTAGTTAAATATTAAGAAAATCAAAGAGGACAAGAAGTTGGTGAATTATAAGACATTGGGTAGGTTATAAACCGAAGAAATTTGAAAAACCCAAAAATTGCTGAAAGGTGTAAATTAGGTGGATTAAGTCATAATTGAATAAATAATTGGTATCAAGGATTTTTTTTTTAATATATGAAAGTTTTCATGTTAGTTATCATTATGCAACTTAACATCTCAGTTAGGCTGACACCTCAACTAACAACAATCATCTATCATTACATGAAAAAAAAGTATTATAAAAAAAAATACAAAAATATGAGGAAACTAGACCAAAACTCATATGTTAAAAAAATGATACATAGGTAGACTATACTTATTCATAAAGAATTCTAAGAACAGAGTAGATGGAAACATATTATACCAATGAAATGATTCTTTATGGATAAATTCTAAATTAACCAACTTATTAGCACACGCATTCCCTTCACTAAAAATATGAGTAACTCTAAACCTGATTGTTTCTAAGGACAGATATTGAACTCACAAGGAACAGTTGAATTCTCAAGTATAAAATTCACTAAATAGAAAACAATAAGTAAAAGTTTGTTGGATGTTTGTTGTGTATAAGATTGCAAGAATGTAAATAAAGCAAATTAAAGAGTTGTTTGATTCTATTGGGAAAATTGATATTGGAGTTCATCCTTCTCACTCTTTTGTATTTTGAAAAACATGTAATATTCTATCTTTGATTGATATTGATGCTCATATAAATGAATATCGATTCCTCGCATATAAAATTATTAAGATAGTCTCCTAAATATCGATTATTCGCATATTTATAAAAAAAATCCTTATTGTTACGAGCAGATGTTGATAGCAATTAACATTTCAAATTCATTCCTAACATTCAAATATGTTAAGCATTATCATTTAGGTCAGATGCTTAAAAGTACTTTTCAGTTAAATCTAAGGATCAAAATCATGATAAAACAAACATTACGAATAAAATGACAATACCATCATCAATCAAGAACAAACTATTATGTTTAAATATCACATCAATGAGTTTGAACATATTACTCACAATCCCAAATGATAGAATTAGTCACTCATGTTGGCCATTACAAGCATGAAAAGCAAGAAAAGAAAATTCATGATGTTTCTCCTTGACAACTGCCTCCTCTACGGTTTTCTATTCTCCCAATGATGTTTAAGGTTATGCCTCACGTCTTATATTTAACCTAATTGGCCTTAGGCTATGTGACTTCACGCCTAGTCGAGCTCCAACTTGCTTGGGCGAGTTGGACGAGAAAAAGCCCAACCTCTCTGGAGTGATCTCGCGTGGGTGAGATTGGACTCGCTTGGGTGAGTTCCTCTGGAGTGCTTCTAGCTCAGGCAAGTTTGGGTGAGTTTTTTTAGCATTCCAGCTTTTCCTTTTCATATTGTTTATTCTCCTTTAGCCATTTCATCTACATTTTTCCATAGAATCCTGAAATTAACATAAATTTGGGAATAAATCATTCTTATTCATATTATAATTCCAAAATATGTAAAAATGTTTGAATTCATAAATTATGGGTTAAATTATAGTTATTTTATCAATAAATATTCATAAGTGATTGTCTTTTAATATGAAACATTACTGAAATATGACACTTATCGCATACTAAGGAGACAATATGCTCATTTTATAACATGAAAAGTAACAACTAAAGTAAATTATCCCATATGTGAGACTTCTCTTCTCACATTTTACCACTTGAAGATTTTGATGAAATTAATCAAATTTTCACACCATACTTTATTATTTACCATCATGTTGCTTATTTTCCTGACAGGTCATAGTAAGATAAAACCCACATAAATTTGTCAATGTTAACCGACTTTGTCATAACATCTGCTAGTTTTCATTGGTGTTGAATCTTTTGTAAATCCACACTTATTTCTCCTACTTCTTCTCGAAAAAAAATGGTAGTGCGTACATATGTGCTTTGTCCCGGAATGAAAGGCAGAATTCTTTGCAATGTGCAAGACACTCTAATGGTCATAATATACAACAAGTTTTTGTTGCTTATGCCTAAGTTCCTCCATTAATCTTTGAATCCAAGTAGCTTCCTTGTAAACACATAACCAATAGTAGATCCCATGTTATCAAGATCACCTGTAAAATCATAACTAACATAGCCTTTATAGACTAATTCTAATCTTTTGAAACATAATGCAACACCTAAGGTTCCTTTGATGTATCTATGGATCTTCTTAATAACACTCAAATGCCTTCCACCTGAATTTTCCATGGATATACTAGCAAATCCCACTGCTTGTGCAATGTCTAATATTGTACAAATCATAACATACATAAGGTTTACCATTATTAATGCATACGGTACTCGAGACATTTCCATCCTTTATGCTTCATTGCTAGGACTCATACTTGAGAATGACTTACAATGGGTAGGAAATGGGGTATAATTTGTCTTACAATCTTGGATTTTGAAGCGCCACAATGTTTTTAGTAAGTAATTCTTTTAAGAAAGGCAGATCTTCCTATCCTTTCTGTCTCGATGAATTTGCATCCCTAAAATCTTAGTTGTTGGTCCTAATCCTTCATATCGAACTCCCTAGCCAATTGTGCCTTCAATTCTAGGATTCGAGCTTTGTTGGGGCCTACACCAACATGTCATCCACATACAATAATAAGATGATAAAATCATTCTCATAAAACCTATTGTAATAAGTATAATGGTTTAAACTTAATCTGTTGTAACCAAGGCTACTAATAAAGGAATCAAATCTCTTGTATCAACACCTAGGCGCCTATTTTAGAATGTATACAGATTTGGTCAACCTATAAACCAAGTTTTCTTGTTTTTTAAAGCCTTCTAGTTTGAGCATATATATTTCCTCTTCAAGTTCTCCATGAAGAAAATTAGTTTTTACATCTGATTGCTCAATATGCAAATCAAATGCAGCGCACGAGGATAAAACAGCTCTAATTGTTGTCAATCTAATAATTAGAGAGATCATCTCATCATTGAAGTTAATGCCTTCTTTCTAACCAATGGCTTTATGACCTTTGGAACTTCAAAGATCTTCCATGTCTTGTTTTGGTCAAGGGCTTCTACTTCTTCTTGCATCATTATCATCCACAATGAAGCATCTAAACCACTCACAACCTCTTGGAAAGTTGAAGGCTCTCTTTCTTCATTTAGAAGACAATATACATCATGTTTTTTCGTAACATATTATGAGTGCTAAGATGCTTTAACATTTTCTCATGTTCATGCCCTCCATTACTGACTTCATTTGGCTCTTGTTCTTCATGATCCTAGTCTAACTCAAAAGAATTATTCGAAAGTTTTTTCTCTATCACTACTATTGTAGTTCCCTTTGTAAAGTTGTCATTTGTTTGGTTATTTTGCAATTCATTTTCTACAAAAAACTACATCCCTACTAATAACAACCTTGTGCAGAGTTGGATTCCACAAATGATACCATTTTACATTATCAGCATAGTCCAAGAATATGCATTTCCAAGATTTTGGATCCAACTTTCTTCTTTTTTAGGAGTTGTACATCACGTATACAAGACAACCAAATACATGTAAGGAAGAATAATCAATCGGTCTACCATTTCAAATCTCCATTATCTTCAAACCTATCGTTGTTGATGGTGATTGATTTATCACATGACAAGCAGTTTTAACTATTTTTGCCTAGAAAGACTTAGCCACTCTGGTTGTACTCAACATAGCTCTTATTTTATCCAACAAAGTTTTGTTCTACACAATTCTGTTGAGTTGTATGTGGAAAAAAAAATTCTCATAATACCCTTTAGCTTGCACAATGCTAAAAAAAACTTCATCTACATATTCTCCTCCATTATTTGTCCTCAAGCACTTAATTATTTTCCCAATTTCAAGTTCTACTCATGTTTTGATTTTCCTAAATAATGAAAACACATCTTACTTTCTCTTTATCGTTTACACCCACAATCTTCTAGAGTAATCATTAATGAATGATACAAAATATTTTGCTCCTCCGAGGGATAATACCGATGATTCCCACACATCAGAATGAATCAAGTCTAATATGTATTTGCTTTTGGTAGTCACTCTAGCAAACTTTAATCTATGTTGTTTGCTTATCACACAATGCTCACATAAAGGTAAATCAACCTCTTTCAGCCTGGGTAAGAGATTACCTTTCGCAAGAATTTCCAGACCTCGCTTTGACATATGACAAAGTCTACGATGCCACATCATTAATATTTCTTCTTAAATTATCGATGCAATTGTTGCATTCGCTTCTTCCAATGCATCTCCCAAAAACACATACAAAATTGCATGATCTTCTTTACTTTCATTATTACTAGATTCCCGCTCACCATCTTTAAGATTTCACCTTTAGTATGGATAATACACCCGAGGTTATATAATTGTCCAATAGACAATAAATTCTTTTTCAAGTTCTTTACATGTCGCACCCCTTGAATTGTACGAATAGTACCATCATTCATTTTTGTTTTGATAGTATCGACTCCAGCAATCTCTAAGGAATGATAATTTCCCATGAAGATTGATTCATCTCAGATAGGTTCACAGGTGAAAAACTCATCTCGATATGAAGTCATGTACCAAGTTGCACCTAAATCAACTATCCATCTATGCTTTGCTTACCAAAATATCTTTGTCTTCTAAGGTACTTGCAACACAACCTTGTCAAGTTGATGCTTCAAAGTTCTTTCCTCCATTCTTCCTATGCCAATAATATTTCTTTACATTTCCTCTCTTTCCATGCATCTTACTTTGAAGCTTTGATATACCATGAGCTTGACTCCCACTAGAGCCACATTTTATTGATCTACCTCTCATCATCATCAAAGCCTCTGCTTACTTTGAACTTTCCATTCTTTTTACATTCCTTTTTTTGCTATTCTTCTTAAAGAATAACTCTGCAACATTCTCAAAGTGTAAGTGTCAATCAATATTTTTATTTGTTATATTGATGATGAGTTGATCAGACGAATCAAGTAAACTCTGAAGTAGAAGCTTCACATGTTCATTTTAAATTATGTTGAAATTTTCCATTGAAAGTTGGTCAAATAACGTATTTTGATTGTTGATGTGGTTCATCATTGATGTGAACTCACTCATTCGAAGAGTATAAAGTTTCTTTTTCAAGAATATTCTTGTGTGAAGTGACTTAACCTCGTACAATTTGATGAGAGTGTTCCAAATCTTCTTCACAATAGTTTTCTCCACAATGCTGGCTAAAACCACATTTGTCATTGCTAATTAAGTGCAAAATTGCTATAGAATTCTCATTAATTTATTTCCATATTTGATCTGTTATGTCTAGAGGTTTGTCTTCAATTACATCTGCATAATTGTCCTTTCTCAAAATATCCTTCATCTTCAATTTCCACAATGAGAAATTATTCTTATTGAAGTTTTGTATCTCAGAGTTTGTTGTCATGGCTTTAAAACCGACTTAAGTACTTCTCATTTTGAATAGTACTATCTGCTAGAACAAATACTATAGACCGTGAATCAATACACTAGTTTAGTTCCTAGAAAAAAAGGTGGATCACCAATAGACACACTTAAATATCAAGTTTCTCCTTGTCAACACTTTTCTATACATGCACTTTTCACACTACCACACTTTATATCCTGTAATAAAAATAACTTCCTTTTTTATGTGAAAGGTCATACTAGTTGTAATCATAGACCGTACTTGATTTTTTCTATAGTACTATTCTAGTGAGAATAACAATAGAATACAATTAGGAACCAGACTTTGATACCATTGTTGGGTACCGAAGTAACACCATAAAAACTCAACTAAAATGAAAGATGAAAATATTAATAAAACAAATAATAGACAATAATGTAATTTACTTACAAAAAGAAAATTACAGTACCTTTCTCTTTAACTCCAAGGAGAAAACAATGACACCTTCTCCTGGAAATAGGAAAACCAACTACAAGAAGAATCTTAAAGGAGAAATTAATTTCCTCTCTTAATTTTTCTCTCAAGCATAGAAGCAACATGAAAGTAAATGAAGAGATTTTGGTATGTCCTACTAAGGAAACATTGTGCATCTTTTATAACATGAACAATAAGCACCAAAGGAAAAAATTTCCAATGTGAAACTTGTTTTCTGGTAAGTCAAGTCATAATCAAAGAATTTGATTCCAAGTGAGACAATTACTAAGGAGAAAATTGTTGCAAGGTGCATCAATTGTCCCATGGCGTAGGCCAGATGGACCAAGTCACAATCATTTTGTTTAGTTAATTAAGTTTTTTATTATGTTGATATGTAGTTTGTTACAATTGTAATAAGTTTAAATATAAATGGGAATGTCTAACTTATTGAGAGTTGAATTAATGTGCTAGTGTAATTCATGTTGATCATAATTCATTCTTTTCTATTTGAGTGTGTGCTCTAAATTCTTTATAGTCACATTTGCTTGTTCTTGTATATGTTCATCAAGAAGGTTTTTTGAGATCATCTTCATTTCTCGTAGTCTCCTTGTCTTTCTTTACTTGTTATTTTGTGTTCACTAGACCACCTAGTGTTTAACGTGTTTATTTTTGTGAACTTACCTAATAAATTGTATTATAGTTTTAGTTCTTGATGCAATTCGGCTTTGCATTTCATGTGTAGATCTTCTTCTTCAATGTTTTTTATTTGAAATTCTTATACGGCAAATCACACAAGAAAATCACTAAATAACAACAAAATTTAGAGACAAAAAATAATTTGTTAATGTATTGACTAAATTGGATACTATTTTAAAAACTAAAAAATTATTGGTATCTAAAGT
>Ga0123341_1001243_pt1 | contig 18582 bp, 12 predicted proteins | sample Turbeapinknodule_FD_89959 | JGI IMG/M metagenome (GOLD analysis project Ga0123341, IMG submission 89959) | Root nodule microbial communities of legume samples collected from Mexico - Turtle bean Mexico pink nodule | ecosystem: Host-associated > Plants > Roots > Nodule | place: Mexico: Nepantla...
ATATATAATATAATATATATATATATATATATATATATATATATATATATACATAAAATTTAAATTAATAATAGGCAAAGTGGGTGTGCTTTATTGTAGATTAGGTACATGGTTAAACTAATTAAGAGTTCGTATAAAAAATATATTTGGCCGGACAATTTGTTTATACATGGGAATTATAAAATTTGGTTATCATAATTTTTTAAAATAATTAAAATCAATTTTGTTAGTAATAAATATTTTTGAAAATGTCAACATATATTTATATATATATATATTAATATTTGACCTCTAAAATATTTTTAAGTGAAAAAGTGTCAACAAGTAGGGGATAGTATGAAGGAGGTTACTCAATTTATAGGAAATATTTGGAAGAATTTATTTAAATTTATCAAACAATTTTATAATACATGTTAAACGTATTTTAAGGAATTTTATAAATAAATTTGCAAAACATAGTAATGAAAGTTAGGTTGTGTTTAATTTTTTTTAAATCATTTATGAAGAAACGTCTAACGTACTAATGACAATTGATGGATTGTTGAGTAATAAAGTGTATGATTTTCTTTCCTTTATTAGGTAATTAAAACAATAAAGTTGAGTGAAAATAAATAAATAAATACATTTATGATAAGATTACGATAGTCTACTATAATTTCACTATCAAATTAAAAAGCTATAATTATTAATTTAATTAACACGAGAATCATAATACACATATGCTTATGCAAATATTTTCGTATTATTTTTGGTAAAATATTTTTTCCGAATATCTCTATTGCATTCAAGTATTCCTTTACACTCTTGATTCAACATAAGCTTTTTGAATCTGATTTTAATAAATTTTCAATCAAGTTTATATAAAAATAAAACTCTTCTTGGATAAAAAAATAATCATTAAATAAATACTTAACTATATTTTTTATATTTATTTAAAGTTTCAATTTATTTTTATTTACTTAATTAAATATTTCATCTCTTCTAGTTTGTGTGGTTCATTTATAAATCATCAATGCTTTGGTTGATGTAATCAAAAGTAGATGGAAGAACTGTTAGAAGTTAATTTTTTTATAAAGACAAGACCAGGGTTTAGTAAGTTTGATTTTTTTTTCATCATTATAAAAATAAGAGTAATATTTATAATAACAGGAAGTCTTTTATCATTAAAATCACTAACTTGATAAAAAAAATAGGGAAAAATAAGATATAATATGAGAAAAGCAATAATTTATCTTAAAAATTGATAACGCAGGCTTTTTTTGAATAATGTACGGTATTAACAGACCACCCGTGCACCTCTCTTGTCGTCAAGTGCTGTCGTAACTTTTACACTTTCGACTCTTTCTCATTCTCTTACTATTTTTGTAAGAGTTATATTATTTATAAAATATTTTTTTAACCATTTAATCACTTTAATATATATATATTATTATTATTATTACTTTTTATTATAGTACAAAGCTTTTGCATGAAAAAAAATTATGTAATAGTAAAATAATTTCACATTTTGGAATCACACGTCCCTTTTGCGTGCACTTTAGTTCTTCTATGGTTTTGGCGCTCTCTCTCTTTCTAATATTGATTGCTCGATTTCAAAATAAAATATAAGCAACAACATTATAATATCATAGTTTAATAATATTTTTATATGATATGGTTTATGCTGGCTTAAAATATTAACAGGGCTGCTCAGTGCTAACTTTACAAAACTGCAATTGCAAAAAAATTCTCTGTAACATTAGCCGAATTGCTTCTTAATTTCACGAATTCAGGTTCTTTTCCTTTTAATAACAGTTCATTGCAAATTCTGCTCTTGTTTGTCATCTGTATATAGTTTTTGCCTTGTAAGTTACTTGCTTGCTGTGCTTATGTATGTTACTGAGAGTTCTGTATTTCCCCCCTCTTCTGTGTTTTCAGTTTCATTCATCATTGGTAAAGTAACTGAATTATGAAACACTTATTTGTAATTTTTTTTCATTTTTTGTTATCAATTGTCAAGTTTCACACAGCTTACGGAGAATATGGGGAGTCTATTGTTAGCTGCTGACTTGATAATCTGAATTATGCATTTGTTAGTTGTAATTACGATGACATGAAATAAAAATCATGTCTAACGTAACTGGGTTTTTATGGAGTTGAATTTCTGTCTTTTGTTCCACTTTTTAGTTTGCAAGTTTGAAGTGTTGAATGATTGTCGTTAAAACCTAACCACATAATTGCTGGTATTGGCCTTTGAACGATTAAAGGACGTAAAGAAACAAACCAGAACTGATTGGTCACATTTAGTGCTCTTTATTACACAGCTCTCCTATTGTATGACAGCTTTTTATGTTTATATAATTATAGTTTGGAAATGATTAGTCCCTTGACGAGAAATGTTCATGTCTGCAGAAAGTGGTAAATACTTGCATGATTTTAGCAGTGTTCTATTTTTATGTCCAGATTCCAGATCTTGCTCTGCAAGAATCTGGTAGAGTTGTCAGTTACCACTGCAGAATTATTTCTTGTGGATGTATTGTTCTCAATCTGATCATCATTTTGTAATTGGAAATAGCTTAACATATTTGTAGCGGCAACGGATTATGTTACATTATGGGTCTGTCTGTTATTATTTATTTATTTATGATAAGATTAGTGTTGCTATTTGCTACATTTCCAGGAATTTCACTCTATCATTGGTAGTGAGTTGTAAAGCGAGTTTAGTTCAAATGGAGCAGTATGAAATTCTAGAACAAATTGGCAAGGGTGCATTTGGTTCTGCTCTGCTTGTGAGGCATAGGCACGAAAAGAAAAAGTGAGTGTCATCCAATACCTTGTTCAGATGTTTTAAGATATTATATATCCTTTTGCAGGGTAATATGTAAAGTATTTCTTTGTGAATTAACTGTTGCTAATATCCATAGCCTGTTATATCATATATATGGTCTACTTTTTATGAGTTATGCCATTTATATTTTAGGTATGTCCTTAAAAAGATTCGTCTTGCTCGCCAAACTGACAGAACCCGTAGATCTGCTCACCAGGAGGTAACCCACTTAGTGTTGGTTTTTATTGAATGATTGTCCTTTTTCTGGAAGGGATTAGCGAAGGCCAGATGTTTTCATGTAGAAAATGAAATATTCATTGTTGTATATTTTCTATTGTTGTGTTAGTATTTGCAGCTTGAAATTTGAAGTTGATCTTTAAGCCTAGGTTTCTCATTAATTAGATTGTAAGACGCTTTGTTGGCTCTTTGTCTTGCAGATGGAGCTTATATCTAAAGTTCGAAATCCATTTATTGTGGAGTATAAAGATTCCTGGGTTGAAAAGGTTAGCATTGTTTTCAAACAGAGCTTTCTAAGTCTGTTGATTTTCATGATTGTGCGTGTGTGTCTGTGTGTATTTTTGCTCGATTTACTAATGTTGTCAAGGATCCTTTTTTGTTTAAATGTTTTGCCAAAAGTAAACCTTATTTTGGAATCTTCAAATTTAGTATTTTGGTCTTTACTTATTTGTTTACAGACGCTTTATTTTTTTATCATAGTAATGGAAATATTGAAAGAAGAACCTCTATTGTAGTCCATTATATTGGTTTATAAATTTGATTGATTTCAGATACCGAATTTAGCCAAGCTGGTATCTTTACTTGCAGGGTTGTTTTGTATGTATCATCATTGGCTATTGTGAAGGAGGGGATATGTAAGTCATAATTTGCTCTGAATTTAAACATTTGAGTTAGAGCATTTATTAAGACATTGTCTTTTACTAGCCAAATTATGTAATCTTTTAATCGTTTGGCTCTGTTGAACAGGGCTGAAGCTATAAAAAAGGCTAACGGTGTTAACTTCTCTGAAGAGGTTGATCACTTGTATAAAAACTCCATTCACAACTGAGCCTTTGCTATTTCCTGCCCCAAGTTCTTTTGAACTATATAAAATAATTGTTAAAGGTCAACATTCTGCATGCAGAAACTTTGCAAGTGGCTCGTTCAATTGCTGATGGCTCTTGATTACTTGCATGTAAATCATATCCTTCATCGTGACGTCAAGGTAATGGACAGGACTTCTTTAAGTTAAACAACAGCTGATGTTATGTAGCATATCAGAGAACTTTGAGGAACAGCCTTATGTTGATGTGTGATTTTCAACTGTTTCAGTGTTCAAATATATTCTTGACAAAAGATCGAGATATTCGTCTAGGTAAATAGCCTTACTCATTTTATCTTCACACTGCTCTCTAGATTTGATCTCTAAGTTGGAATTTGTGTGTTGTAACTATCCGCATGCTATGCATTGTGGATGCAGGGGACTTTGGTCTTGCTAAAATGTTGACATCTGATGATCTTGCTTCCTCAGTGAGTGATATTGACAAAATATTTTTTTGTTCACTGTTTCAACATTTTTTTTTCTGCATTAATTGCTGTTTGCTATTTTTCTAAACTTAGGTCGTTGGGACTCCAAGATATATGTGCCCAGAGCTTCTTGCTGATATACCCTATGGCTCCAAGTCAGATATCTGGTCTTTGGGTATGATAGCTTGAATTTGTACTCCTATTGCTTACTCTTGATTACTCTTTTTTGTTCCCTGTTTTGCAGTATCTTTTTAACTACATTTGTCATTTCTTCTGATTGACAAAATAAACAAATGTATATATCATTTTAACATTTGACAGGATGCTGTATCTATGAAATGGCTGCTCACAAGCCAGCTTTTAAAGCACTTGTAAGTTATGATCCAAAGCTTTTGTATTCATTTTTCTCTTGAAATGTTATTTACAAAACTTGTTTAGGAGAATGTACTTGAGGATACAATAATTCAGTTAAAAGTAAAATTATGCTGTTGGATTATAAGCATATCTGACGCTCAATATTTCACATTTCTAAAGCGACTATCCTAAGCTTTTGTATTCATTATTTTTAATGAAATGCCAGGAACTTTGTAGTCTTAAATAGGAAATTTTTCTAAGGGTGCAAAAATTTGTTTAAAACAATTAAAACTATGTTGTTCGATTTTTGAGCATTCATGTTCATGTTTGAGACTTTTAGTTGTATCATTTTGGAAAGATTTGCTTCTCATCCATTTATGATGAAATACTAACTCAGTATTTCACATTTCCGAATATCCCAACATTAAATCATCGACTCTACCTTCTTAATTTTTTTCTGTGTTGTCTTCATTTGAGCAGGACATACAATCATTGATTAACAAAATAAACAAGAGTATAGTAGCTCCCATGCCAGCTATGTATACTGCTGCTTTGTGAGTCCTCTGTTTCGTGAGAATCTTTAACTTTTCTGTTTTTAGTTGCTTTATCTAACTGATATGCTAGTGTCTATAGTTACTGATTAACGAAAATAATAATAATAATAAAGCTCGTTCATGTTTTCATATATGCAGATATTAATCAAATTCGTAATTGGTAATAACCTTACTACGCACCCATAGTTTGTAAGATCTACCATTAGATTTTATGGTCTCCCTCATAGGCTTCCAATTTTGTTGTGGAATATGAAATTTAACACTTCCGTTGTAGAGTTATCCATGCTAATTGTTAAGTTTCACATCAATTAAAATTTTACACCGTTTTTCAATATACTTGATTTACACAAGTACAAAACATTATGGTAGAATTGGAAGGATGACATGTAAATCAGTCATCAGAATTGGTTTACCATTATACATTTTGCAACGGTGACTCCGTTAATAGTGAGCAATCCTATTCTGTGTATATGTACTTTCCTCTATATATTACATCTCATTGATTCTCCTCATCATTATTCCCTCTTTAAGTTACGAACCTCATTCAGTGACTTGTTTGACATACATATTTCTTCTTTCAGTCGGGGGCTTGTCAAAAGTATGCTGCGGAAAAATCCAGAGCTGAGGCCAACTGTAAGTTTTATCATTTGGGAACTTCATTACGTTTATTAAGGTGCTATTGATGTATAGATTAAAACCAGTCTCAAAGTAAAATGATATGCATATGCCATTATCTATTATGTGGCTTGTATGATTGCATCGGATTGTCATTTAGTGTAAGTACGACACAAATGTTATCAGTATGACAGATGCAGATTTATATTTGTGCTCTTATTTTTTTTTAATTTAAAATTTTCTACCTTATGCGTTGTTAGGCGGAGCAATTCTAGTAAATTATTTGACTTTATTTCCTCGGTCCTCATTTCTCGGGCCCCATTCTTAAGATATTGCTATTCAAATTCATACGTGCTGCAATGAGCTGTTTCTTGTTATTTGGGTCACTTGAGACTTGGGTAAGCATAAATATACAGGGTTCTAGTTTCACACAGAAAGGTAGAGATTGAGAGATTTAAAATTTAAAATAATACACGACCTTTTCATGATAGGAGCAAACTGTAGAAAGCTTAGGAAATTTGGATATATGGTAACTTCTACACTATTTTTCATATAAAAATGTCAAAACTTAAATTGTTAGGCTACCACTTTCATCACTTTTTAAGGAGATATCTATGGAGTTAGCAAGGCGGAAGAAGCTTCTGAGCATGCATAATAGTATACAAAATACTATATAAATAAGTAGTTAAGGCATGTACATCAACATGCAAGTCAAAAGCCAGAAGGCTAGTAAGAGGATTTTTTGTTTAGACCTTTATCCTAGGCATTTCATTTCCATTTTCACTATACTTTTGGGTGCAGTAAATTTGTTAAGCATGCGATATAAAGGTCATGATGCCTACTTTTCCTTTGATCTCTTCATCTATTCTTGTGTTGACCATATATGGCTTTAATTTGATATTATCCTTGTAGTCATCATCATTGGTTTAAGTTCCACTTCTATTTTATGAAGCAACTTTGAAAGTTGTTGTAAAAGTTTTAAGTTGAGCAATTTGGCGGCCACAATACCTTTCATGTGAGACATTACTACATTTCCAAATTTAATTTGATATCTTTTTCTTTTCATCCTTTATATAACTAGTTTAGGCAAAATTTGCAAGGCATTGGCTCTTGGCTAACTTTCTTTTGGTGGACTTCTTCAAAACAAATTAACCACAGATTGTTTTGACAGGCTTCAGAATTACTAAATCATCCGCATCTTCAGCCTTACATTCAAAAGATTCACCTTAAATTAAATAGCCCCAGAAGAAGTACTTTTCCTTTCCAATGGCCCGAGCCAAGTTACGTAAGGAGAACTCTTTACGTAGAGCCAGAATCTGTTTCTACTCTTTCTGACCAAGATAAATTCTTGTCATTTAGCAAGGACAGGGCACTGAATCCTAGTATTTCTGGAACTGAACAAGTTTCTCAGTGTTCTACTCAAAGAGCACATGGATTATCCTCTGGTTCAGAAGAGAAAATCTATGAACTATCTGTAGGTTGTGTACGTAACAAATACAATGCTGACACATCAAAAGCCACAAAGTTCTCAACAGTGGAAAGAACACCAAGATTGAGGGCCGTTACAGCTTCTGCCTCCCCCAAAAGGCAAACAAAGGCACCATCAAAGACAATAAAAAACAATCGTCCAAACCGAGATTCAGTAAGTTTATTCTCTGCATGACCCAATATTTCCATTTCTCTTGATGTCCATTGGAAAAAAATGAATTCGTGCTAAAGTGTTTGAATTAATTTCTCTTTTATTCCCAATGGTGGGAGTAGAGAATTAGGCAGTGCGTACATGCTGCATGCATGAGTGAGCATGTCTACTTACTATATAGCAAAATATAATTGTGATGACCCTTTTGCACTACTATCAAATCACAAACTCTCATGTGTGTTATGTCTGATTTTACAATAACTATCTTAAAAGTTATATCAACAACGATTTTTAATTAGTTGGCAATATAAATTTTTCTAGTGGTAGAGTATAGAAATATTCTCTTATTTTACAAAAGTTTTCTTATAAAACTGATAATCATAGATGATTGTATTGTATCTACAAAATAAGCCGAGCCAAGAGTGCACATGAGCTTAATTGGTGATGTGGTTTGCAATGTTTGATTTGGTGATGAAGAGAGTTCACTTGTTCCCACGGAATCCAGGCTATATATACTTAAGTTTCTTCTTTTCATTTCAGCTTCCAGTATCTAATGCACCATCTGGAAGGTTTTCCTCACCACCAAGAGCCAGGGCGACAACAAACTTGTACACCAATTTTTGTGTCCTTGGAAATTTGAACTCTCCTAATGTCTCTGTTAATGCACCACGAATCGACAAGATGGCTGAATTCCCAATGGCTTTCTGTGAGGATCCTTTTTTCCCTATCCGTGGACCATCATTAACTTCAGCTCGCTGCTCTTCAAGCTCAACACGGAGTACTGCGGATATCTCCATCACAATGGACAAGTGTTTAATCCTGGAGGACAAAGTTACTGTCCCCAACAGTATCAGTTATGCTTGCCCTGGTCCAAAGGGAACTGAATGCCGTTCTGAGGATGTAAAAGCTTGTGTTTCTAGTCGCTCCTCTGCTGAGGTGGATCAGCGCCGGTTTGACACGTCCTCATACCAGCAGCGCGCAGAGGCATTGGAGGGTTTGCTGGAGTTCAGTGCCAGACTCCTACAACAACAAAAGTTTGAAGAGCTTGGGGTGTTGCTGAAGCCGTTCGGGCCTGAGAAGGTTTCCCCCAGGGAAACAGCTATTTGGTTGACCAAGAGCTTTAAGGAAACTGTGGTCTAAGGTTTTCTTTTCATGCACTTTATGATCATTGATAACGGATAGTGTACATAATGTTGTGTATGTTGACGATAGAATAATGAAGAGTGGCTTTTATTATCGGCATTAGCATTTTCCTTGAGATGCAAGGAGTAGTGCACCACAGGCATGCATCATATAGAATAATACTCATCTCTTTTTGCATCAACTCTCATTTTAAAGTTTTCTCAAGATTATAAACGGTCCACCTCAGGCTTAGTTATAAATGAAGAAGGTAACTACACCAAGGAGTTATGCTCCAAGAGTTATTCATTCTTGATCGTAAAAAGTTCTTGGGGCAACTTCAGGTATATCACTGGTCAAGTTCAGATTCTATATCGTATACTTAACTCTTATTATAGATTAACTTTATCCTTGTGATGGTCTAGAAATTAGAACGACAACTTTGAAAAAAAGGGACTAGTGTATAAGAGCAACCCACACATCCCTTGTTCTACTATTAACTTCCTATACGCCGAAGAGGACGAAACACGGTTTCGAATGAATTAGACATAGCCCATCTTCAGGCTGATCTTCGATAGTTTTTTCAGATTGGAACTTAGTATATGTCCAATGTTGATATTGTAGTGTGGCTGTAGAAATTTTCTTATTTGCACACACCTAACATCTCATATTCATACACTCACTAGAAATGGATAATGAGAATAGGTAATAACTATTGGAAGATGAGAATAGACAACTAAAATGGGGAATGACATGTACTTTTTTTAGGTTGCTCTCGGATCTAATTGATTTTGGTTGGGAATGAACATTTATGTTACTTCCTGTACTAAATTAAGCTTTAAAATGAAAAAAAAAATAATGGTTTCCCGAGACGTGAGTAATACTGTCCATAATGACTTATCCGCGATGTATTGCGTAAGTCTCCCAGGATACAACAGGAATTTTTCGGAGATTTTCAGAGATCACAACTAACAAGTTTCTCTTTAAACCCAAATAGAACCCATAAATATTATAATAATAAAGTAAAGAGGAGAGAGAAATTGAAAAGGAAAAATGGAGAACGGAGAAGATGGTGAACGGAGGGTTTGAAGAAGATGAAGAGGTGAGTGTTGTGAGCTACGTTTTCTGAAGCAAATGGGATGCAGTATTTATAGATGGAGAAAACACACTGCCGCATCTTCAAACCCTAAAGGAGCAGTCATGGCCGTCGGAGATGGAGGAAGACCCGCGGGAATGGAGGAGCCAACCACCCACGAATCTCACAACGTTCTCCAACGTTCTCAAGATTCCACACGACCAGCAGAGCGAAGCCGTGAGCGTTCCCAATCGTGCGGCTACGATTCAGGGTGGAAGGGGCAATGTCGCGCGATAACCTCGGAGTGGATCTCGTCTTCGTCGAACCTCTGCGATCTCCTCCAATGTCACCGAAGAATTTTAGGATTTTACCACTTACTCTGTTTTCCGTTTCACACACTCTGTTTTTCGTTTTTATTTTGCTATATTAGGTTCTGTTTTACAACACTTCCTAGCATCCTTGTTAGAAACAACGTATCAACTACTGTTTCTTCCTACATCTCCATATATGTTTTTTTTTCCACTTTCATAAATTTTCGTATTTCTAAAAATATTTTGGATTATGTAATTCGAAAGTCTTTTTTCAAATTCGTAATTAGCTTCCGGATTACATAATTCGGAAGTCTTTTTTCAGATGCATGATTAGTTTCTAGATTACATAATCCGAAAGTCTTTTTTAGTTTCTGGATTATGTTATTCAAAAGTCTTTTTTCAAATTTATGTCCGAATTATATGATCCAGAAACTATTCTATGGGGGTGGCACAAGAAGAATTAAAAGGTATTTTTACGTTTTGACGGTGTAGGAAGAAACAGTCTATCTCAATAAACAAAGGAAGATGGTCATTCGGTCTGAAAATTGGAGGCCAAGAAATCTAAACCATCAGCATCAACTATTGGAAGACAAGTTCTTCCTACACCCAATACTTTTGAACTTGCACCCAACATATTTTTAAAATTCCAAAAATAACCTTTATTTCATATATGAAAATTCGGAATTGAAAATAATACATTCAGGAAAAGTAGATCTGAAAGAGCTTTTTGTGTTCTGGACGTAAAAATCCGAAAACAAAAATCAAAAGCCCATTCCAAAGAAGGAAATCCGCAATACAAAAAATAATACATTAAGGGTATTTTAGTCTTTTTTATTAGAATTGGGTAGCCATTGCCCTATTGGAAAGTTAGAGAAATACAAAGTTTTGCTTCCTGCACTGTGTCATTTTGCAACCTGAACTATATCACATAGGTAAAATGATAGAAATACCCTCATAAGAATCCGTAAGCCAAATTTTCTCTTCTGGGATTCATATTTTGGAATTTGTAACTAATATTTCAGATTTCGCTTTTGAGAAGATGAAAATCACTTTTGGATTTCCATTTCTGGATAGCAAATTACCCTATTTCAGAACAGAGTTTTCAGAATGAAAACAACAGGATACACACAAATGCTTTTGGAAGATCTTTTCAAAGTCCGATTTCCAGAATCCACTTGCCTTCATCATTTCATCCCAAACTCATATTCAATCACAATCAATACCCCCAATGAACTTCACCATTTTTCATCCCAAACTCATTCAATCACATTCTTACTTCAATCACAATCAAGACCTCCAATGAACTTTGCCGGAGCTTAACCTTGGCTTCACCTCCGGTGCAGTCCACCACTCCCAAAAAACAAGCTTCACACTTCTCATTTTCAAATCAAAATTTCAAGGATATTTTGGCCATTTAAAAAATTTGTACAGTGAAAGTCTCAAATTAGATAGTGCAGGAATAAAAGCCGAAATACAATTTGTCCAGAGAAGCCCCTGTTGTTCTCTCCTTCCAATGGTTTCATTCAACTAAATACCAAAATCTTCAAGCTCCACAAACTACTGTTACGGCATAATATTATAGCAATCACTTTCTTAAAAAAGAAGAAAGCAGTGTCTATGGAATTCAAAATAAATGCTATACTAATTGACTGTTGTAAAAGTAATAATAGATTTGGCTTGTTTCTTTTGGCATTTTTTTCAGTGACAATGAAAAAAAAAGAAAAGAATGCATTTAGTGCACAATGTTATGAGTTGGGAGTAACGAAAGTTGATCCGTATCAGTAACTCCAACTGGGCATAGATGTTTGTAGAAATGTATGATCCCAAGGAGAGAATTGTTCTTTTGTAAAGCCCTCTCATTTCCTCACAGTTAAATTGTGGAGAATCTGCGGACATTATCTCAAAAGAGGACCTTCACTCAACCCTAGACAAAAGAGTCTACTCACCCTTCATATAACTGTTACCACTCACCTTCCTTTAACAACATTATTTCTAGTGTCAAAATAATTGCACACAGCATTATGACTATTTCTTGTCTATTTTATACTTCTATAAAAAAAAATCCTAGTTTCATCTTTTCAATAATGTATGTTTATGCTTTCATCAATTTTCTTGTTAAATATTTAAGGAGATGCATGGCGTAATTAGCACATGACTGTTACTTTTTCTAAAATTGTCCTTGTGATTATGACTTGTTTGGATCGTGAACAACTCAGTTGCTATCTTTTAAAACTGTACGACAACTTCTGTTTCTTTCAATCACTATTCCCATTCAAGTCTTTAACAAAAAGGGGATTTCACCGTCTCTAGTCCATTCTTGCAAAAAAAAAATGTCTCAATGAATCCAGAAGATTTCACTTATACATAGGAACTTGAATCCTCACCTTTCAACTGTGCCTCAACTTTCACTTACATACCCAACCTTTGCCATACATAAATAAAAATGAAATAAAGCACCTAATTCGATCCTTAAAAAATAAAGTATGCAACTCAATTTGGTTTCTAAAAGAAAAAAAATCACCAAATGGAGATTACAAAGAGAGACTCTTTAGTCCTTCGATCATTTTCTTTCTACTTTAAACAAATAATTAGTCCCTTAAAAGTGAAGGACTGTAAAAAATCTTAACTTTATAAAAGGGTTATTTGGGTGAGATTTCTTTTCCCTATAGAACACTACTAGTAAACCAAAGCAAAGCAAAGCCAAAACCTTAAATCCTTTTTGTCTCAACCTAAACTCTATCTAGCCAAGCTGAATGAACACGATCTACATCACAATAATGGTAGTTTGGACACTCTGCTTGGTACTTTGTTAGTCACAGTCAAATGATCTCTATGAAGACTAGACCCAGTGTACAACCATTATTAGCACTTCTTTTTACCATCTTAAACTCTCTCCACAGTACCCAATCTGCATCTACATACACCATCCAAGCAACTAAACTACACTTAACACCTACCAACCCTATGGCTATACCTGCTCAAATTGTTGTCCACTACTCCCTACAAAGTCCCAAAAAGTCCCAAACTTATCTATTCCTAACGCAATCATATTTGTCTTTGTGTCTCCAACACAAACTACTTCTGCATTTTGTTTTTATGAACGTACCTCCTTCACGTACCCATCCTTTATTTCATGCATGAAAGAAGGAGGACGATGGAATCTACTTTGTGATGAAAAGTTAAATGGAATAATAATGAGGAATTGAGGGGGAAAGATTTCATCTTTGGTGCAGTTTAAAAAGCTTAGGAATTGAAATTTAACTCTTTTAAGTGTCACGGACTACAGTTTAAAACCTTGTACATTTTAAAGATTAAAAGCTAATGATGTTCAAAGGATTAACTTAAAGAGAACTTAAACATAATATTTTAGTAGATTTTTGTACCGTTGCCTATTATCAAAGTCTAACTTTAATTCTAATTGAATAACAGCAAAAGTAACAGGTATCATACTACATCTATGTGTCATAGAGGAATGGATAGTCCCCACTTGGTACTTCAAAGGTTAGAAGACAAAGAAAACTATATCAAGACACAAATGGTCTTTAGGTGATGGTTTACATTCCCCTATTTTCATTAAGGTTGATGATGCTGCCAACTTCATGTGCAACTGCATATTTTTTCTGTACCCGAAGACATCTTTAAATAATAAAAAAAGAAGAACTCATCATATCTCATGTATCAATAATATAAGTATATAAGTAACAATGTTTTCCCTCCAGTGACAGGCCAATAAAGAACGGACATGAATTTGATTCCTTCACTCTTTTGGCATCTCTGTGATGTGGTTTTCGGTCAACATTCCCTGCTGTTCATATTTGGTTGTGTCAGGAGATATATGTCGGGCAAGTTAGGTTTGTGCCTCCTATGTTTTGTCGCCATTCAGGCAAGCTTTGGCTAAAACCCCAAACCTGAGCACATAACTTAAGAGGATTATTGATTACCATCATCTATTTTTCGCTACAAGACCCATAAATATGACATTTAAATGTCATTTTCCTCCTTGATGATGCTTCTTCTGACGCTTTAAATAGTCTGGCCATAAATAGCTCACCTGCAAAGGGTGCATATGGGGTTTGCAAATTCGCATGGCGAGGTCTACTTTCTTGAGTAAATAAAGTTTGAAAGAAAGAAAAGGAAAACAAAAAAGTGGGGTTGTGATATAGAAGAAACAAAAATGTCCATATTCTTTCTGTACAATGAAGTGCCATTAGGTTGTAATAGGTCGCGCTTTGGCATTCCTTAGTGGTCCAAAAGGGTGGCAAAATTGACTCGGAAAGTAAACTCATTGGATGGAAAAGAAAAATTTAAAAAAGGCCCTTCTTTTTTTTTCTCTTGAAAAAATCAAGAAAGCACATTTGAATGGCTATTGAAATCGAAAGCGAGCAATTATTATTGAGAAAATGAGGCAAAAGGAATAAAGGTTATATGTCTTTTGTCAGAAAATTATTATTACGAAGGACAGAACAAAATACCATCCAAAAGCAAAGGCTGTGGTTTGTTTGTCATAGCCTTTCAGAAAATGATGAGATTATGTTCATAGTGATGGCTGAAAAATTTGAAAAAGCACAAGGAGGTGATGACGTCTCTAGGCACGCGCATTTTAGCTTAGGTCCCCCTCTTTCTGGAACACAGCTTTTGTGTCCAACAACAGTGTGGAGATAGATACATAGATAGATCAAATGAGTCTTCTGATATAGGTTATAGCATTGTTTGCACTTCCTAACATGTCGGTCTTGGACATAGCCAACACCTATAACAAGAAGAAACACCATCACTACTCACCTCACTCTCAAACCCTGACATTTTCCAGTTGTATATGTCAGAGCCGCAGCATCTATACGTACCCCAATGCTTCAACCTACATAGGGGAATGGGAACACAAACAATTAACATTGGCTAAGCAGAGACTTATGTTGAAACACTTATTAAGATCAAACCAAGAAGAATTATTATTGGATGTTTGGTAAACACAAATACTTAATCATATTCAAATTCAAGTTAAAATTACTTTGAATACATTTTTTCTCACGTGGATATCACCAAACACAGACTCTTAGTTACTTGATAGATATCCTTGTTTTGGTAATAATTTGATATCTAATGAGTTTTACTTGAGCACAAGTAATTCTACTTAGCACTCTGCTGTGAATTGACATCAGCATTTGAAATTAAATTTGAACTCTTCGAAGCTAATAATTGTAGCTGTTTTTGTTAGATTCTTCCAAAGCTTCCCAGTGTTGGCGATGAGTGACGATTTGTTATATAACGGCCTCACGAACATTCTCCGAGGAAACATCATCTTACATTCTTTAGTCTTGGAAATTCTTTCAAGTGTCCTATCATTTCTAGCTCACACTTCAAAGGAAAATCAACAAACCCGACCCGTTTTGGATGGATAGGTTGGAGTTAGAAAGAAAAAGAGAAGAGAGAGAAAATAAACAGATTGAAGGGTGAAAATGAAACAGAGGAGAAAGTATGTGTTAAAAACTATGAAAAATTATACTTTTGAGAGTTTCTATACATCAGTTTTAATAAAAACAAAATAGCATAAAGATCTTAACTAAAAGTAACAAAAGCACTTAACTGTTTATATTGATTCGGATATATATTACTATTATTATATAAGAGCTTTGGTTGTATTTAAATGGAATAAAACATTATTTCTCATATCTTATATCTTAATCGATATGTTTTGTTGTCACTATTTGTTAATAGTCGTGGTAAATTTTTAAATTTTGTTAAACTTTTCATTTTCTTAACCAAGAATAAAAATAAAAATGAAAATTCTTATTTTGACAACTTCAAACAAAAACTCTCTTTTAACAACCGTGACCTGACACGTTGTAAATAATTAAGATTTAAAAATATGAAAAAAAATGTATTGGAAAAATATATAAGACATCAAGTTTAAGTCTAGGTAATTTTTTGACAAATTTGAGTGGAAGAATGCTTGGATCTAGACTCGATGAGTGTTCGACTCTTGTGGCTCAATAAGAATAAGGAGGATGAGTGTTTGGCTCTTGACTCAATCCAAACCGAAAAATAACCTCATATCGGAGGGATTGATGGAGAGGACAAGAGTGCATGCAAAAATCTCGTGCAAAGATCGCGCACCACACCAAGAAATCGTCTCACATATGAAGGATTGAACGAGGAAGGAGTGAGATCACCGCCACTGCAAGAAATTGGGGATGAAAATTGGAGGGAATTATGGGAATAATAAGTTTTGGGAACCAATGATGAGAAAATTTAAGAAAAGACTAGTACGATGGCAATGAAGGAACTTAACATTTTTAAGGGATAATATGTTTGATAAAATCTATCATTAATGCTCTCCCACTATATTATTTTTCATTTTTGTTAAAATTTCTCTGAAAGTGGGAAAGGAATTGAGGAAAATACAATTGACTTTATATAGAAGCGAGAAAATGATGACAATTTTTTTTTCATAAAATGGAAGAATATTTGTAATTGAAAAGAAAAAGACAGTCTAATGAAGGATTTGAACCGGTTCAATTACACCCTTTTAAAAAAAGAAATGAAGAATACAAATAGATATTCATGGCATGTTGAGAGATATTTTAGAATCAAAGCATGGATCAAGTAAGAGCTTAGAGGTAACTAATCTTTCAAAACATGACTCAATGGTGGTAGAGGGATCTAATAATAGTATGTGCGAAAGGGAAGACAACAAGTTGGTATGAAGAAAATACCACATGGAGGTTAAGAAATGAAACTAAGATAAAGTTTGGGAGGATAAATTAATGGATGAAATGGAATTAATACACAAATAATGAGATTATACAAAAACTTTATGTTCAAAAATGCAAAGGTGAGAGAATTAGGAAGATGGAAAGGTAATGCATGACAATAGTGCTTGCAGTGGATAAAATGGTGGTTCGAATGGGATCAACCAAAGGTTTAGATGCTCATGCAAGAGCTATAAAAGAGTGATAATGGACATGATGACATGTTTTATAGCTAGTTTTGGAAGATTAAAACTACATTGCCAACTCAAATTTTTGAATGGAGAGTTTTTTTTTTTTGGATAAAGTGGCCACTAGGGATAATTTATGTGATATGGGAGTCAATCTTGGTAATAAAATGTGTCTTATGTGCGATCTAACTTATGAGACATCATCTCATTTGTTCTTTTCTTGTCAAGTAGCAAGTAGAATATATAATATGTGTAATATATGGATAGGTATTAAAATAACACATCATAACCAACTTGTTCAACATGCACTAGTTCAATATTCCATATCTGAAAAAGAAAGGTAATCAGGTATGTGCATGTGGGTAATCATTATCTGAAATATTTGAAAGTAGAGAAATGAAATTGTATTTAAGAATGATAAGACTTATGAATAAGATATTTTTTTGGATAACCAATAAATATCCAACATTGTCTTTCTAATATATAGATTGGTGTTTAAGCCCTTTAACATGTTTAGAATATATCCAGTAATCCATAACAGTCCAATGAGAAAGAAAAATCAAGAATGAATATGAAAATAGATAATAAAATATTTAATCATTTTATAAAACAACAAGCATCTCAATTATGAATAATATTAATATAAAAATGAAAGGATAGAAGAAGTTTAGATCCCAACAACAATAGACAAGACAAAATGTCACAAGATAGAAAAACAAATGGGTGACGAAACATCAAAATGAAGGTGAAAATGAGTAAGAGTGAATTTAGTGGATTTATAACAAAAGCTATATGAGATTGAAAGGATATGAAGACTATAGGTCCAGAGAAGTGAATTAAAAAAGTGAATTAAACAAGTATTATTAGTCGATTAGGTTCTTTCCTATCAATCAACATTTTGCAGTTAAATACTGAAATACTACCAAAAAAACGATGAATGAATCTCTTTAGGAATTGAAGAATCTTAAAAGCAATAGATTGAAGTATTAAACTAGTTTGGTTAAGGTAGATAGAATTATGTGATCCTGCCTCCAAACGTGGCCTATGTCATTCGACTGTCTCGCATTATCTTTTTTGTCTCTTCCCATAATTATGTTTCCTTTCAACTCAACTCACATTTCTTCATGAATCCTTTGGGAGGCGAGTAAGGTAAATAAATTATATCAGATTCCCTTCTCTTCATCTATGATATGACATGACATGACATCATATATATATACTCTCAAACAAACTTCTCAAATGTATTGTCACTATAATCAGTCACTAATGGCTCCATCATACTATGCTGTCAACACTGATAGAAAAGAAGCATCTGAATCATCTCTCTGATGAAATCAATTATAATGAAATCATAAAAGTATTAAATATAAAGATGTGAATAACCTACTCAACTGCAGAAAGCACAAAGTACTAAATCAAACTACAACTAATATCACCTGGGCATTGCATGGTGAAATCAAATTACAAATAAACCAACAGAAAATATATACCTTAATTGTATATTTTAAAAAATTTAGTGGAGAAGATATCACATAATAAATTAATCTAATGAGTCAGAAGATAAAATATATTTGAACCCAGAAAATAATTTATATTTGGGTGAAGTTTGAGAGTATTATAATTATAAAAATTAAAATATTTAAATTTA
>Ga0123341_1001244_pt1 | contig 18580 bp, 17 predicted proteins | sample Turbeapinknodule_FD_89959 | JGI IMG/M metagenome (GOLD analysis project Ga0123341, IMG submission 89959) | Root nodule microbial communities of legume samples collected from Mexico - Turtle bean Mexico pink nodule | ecosystem: Host-associated > Plants > Roots > Nodule | place: Mexico: Nepantla...
TAATTAAACCTAATTTTTAATTAGACAATAACGTAAAACTATTTTATTCTATTTCATTTTTTTACATTATCTTCTAAATCTTACATATAGAAGCTAGATCAGTTCTCACTCAATAAAAAAATGAAGTTTGGGTTACCTATTTGTTGGGCTGAGTCCAATAACACACATAAATGGGCCTATTACTGTACATATTAGCCTTAAGGGTATTGCATTCCGCACCCCACACATTATAGAATTTGAAATTCCAAATCTATTATTCTGAGGCAATTACCTCCTGCACCCGATCTGCTTCCTGTACCCGATGTAACTTTTTAAACCCAACTTTGCCCTTGTCACAGATTTGCTTATGGATATTAATATCCAAAAGTGACATATTTGCTTATGGACATCAATATCCAAAAGTCACATGCCTATGCATATTGACGTCCGAAAGTGTCAGTTTTGCCTATGGAATATTGACATCCGAAAGTGTCAGTTTTGCCAATGGACATTGGTATCCAGAAGTGTCATGTTTGTCTACGGATATTGTCATCCGAAATTGTACTATTTAACTACGAACATCTTTATCCGAAAGACACTATCATACTTCCGAATATACATATTCAAAAGTCTATAATTTTGGTGTTTTTAATTGATTAAAACCCACTAAACTAAACAAATTTAAAGAATTAAGTTTTGGACTTTAATAAAAAACCATTAGAAAAGACAAAATAAAATTGTGAAACCATGTGCCTAATTGTCATTGAAGTAGCAAACCAATAGTTTGGTAAGCACTCTCGAAATTCTTGGGTGGAAGTGCAATGAAAAGAAATGGTTACATTCCTCAAATCAATTAGGCCAAGAGAGTGATGTTTGTAGAACCTTTTATCCCCCAACGAATGTGTGTCATGTGTTGAGAGGGGCACATGAGATTCAAAGAAAAAGTTAAAGGGGTTGAAAGGGGCACATTCCGAATCTTTTTTATTCAGAACAAATCAAGCAAAATATATATATATATATATATATATATATATATATATGGAAGCCAAAATTTTTATTGTTTTACTAGATGCAGTTAACTTTAGGCAATTGCTTCTTGCACCCGATCAATTGTGACTGGCACCCGACATTTTTTTTTAAATCCTATTATGCCCCTGTCTTCTTCACTTTTGAAAATATTGAATGGTAAATGTGCTACGGATGAAGATATCCAGAAGGCAATGTGCTACGGATGAAAATATCCGAAAGGCATGAAATGTGTTACGGATGAAAATATCCAGAATGCATGGAATGCGCTACGGATGAAAATATCCGGAAGGCATGAAATGTGCTACAGATGAAAATATCCAAAATGTATAGAATGTGCTACGGATGAAAATATCCAGAAGGCATGGAATGTGCTACGGATGAAAATATCCAAAATGTATGGAATGTGCTACGGATGAAAATATCCGTAGCTCAAACCATCAATTCTGGATAAATATATCCGCTATCCAAAGTTGAATTCTGGATAAATATATCCGGTAGGCACAAATGAGTTCCGGATGAATATATCCGCAGGCATACATGAATTCCGAATAAATAGATTCGCAGCACTTACCTTGTCTTCTTCGACGATGCTTCCTTCTCCGAAGTTCATTCCTGGGTTTCGCTGTCTCAGAGGTCCTGCTCTACCTACGACGGTGCTGCCTGCAACGATGGCTGTGACGGACGAAGACGAGTGTTGCGTCGTAAGGTTCACTGTAGAAACGAAGAAGAGAAAAACGTTGGGTGCGTGTATTGAGTGCAAATCTCTCACTAACCTAATGTCAAGTTCATTAAGAATAATTTAGTTTTCCTGTTTACAATTGGGTGCCTATTCAAAATAATCGAGTGCAGGAAGAATCAACCTTCTTCTGAAAGTAAATTATCAATATGTTCTCATATTGCAGATTCAATATTGTTCTCATATTGCAGATTCAGTTTAGGGTTTAGGAGTATGCAATCTGCCGACTTATTTTGAAATATATAGTCCAAAAATAAAAAATTGTTTTTTAAATTTATAATCCGGAATACAATTTTTTATTTTGAAATGTCCATTCTAAAATATAAAATTTACAAAGAAGAAAATAACATTTGTCCTCTCATTTTACCTCCCATTCAAATTTCTCAACTAAATGCTATATATATATATATATATATATCTTCGAAAAAGAATACTGCACATGAATATTGTGATAATATTTATTTTATTCTTTAGCTTCGTGAGCAGATGAGCCTTATATATTATATACTAAAGGAAAGAAGCATGAATATGTGATGAGAAAAGTATATACTGTATACATATTTACTAAACAAAGTTCAGTTTTGAACTTATATCACAACACCCATTTCAAGGGCACCTTAAAATTATCTTACCACTCACAAATCACTCTTTACAAGGGTATAAAATGTGAAGAGATGAATCAATCAACTACAATCATCTAAGTGTAAAATATGCTTTTATACAATGGAGGCAGCTTGAACACTTCTAAAGTCCTTGGTGTCATCTTATTCTGAAAAAGAAAAGAAAAGAAAAATATTTCACCATCTATTACCACAAGGGACTGAATGAAAACCAGAGACAGCAATTGAGGATCTCGTGTCTTACCACCCAAAGTCTAATTACATCACTTCATACAGATAATTAGCAGGCAAATTCCTATCCAAAGGGCACAAAGCGTGGTCAGTAGAGACACAATCAAAAGTCTAAGGATGATAACTTGCAGCAGATGATCTCAGAATTTGTACGACCAACCAAAAGTCCTACTTGTATCTCTCACAATCTAAATTCCCAAAAGAACTTTTCATCGAACAATCAATGGTAATATATAAACTCAATTTCTAGCATGTCTAAAGTTCTGACTTCTAAAATTTCGCTTAACTGCCGGAGTAATCACGACAACATACATCTATTGAGTAATCAACAAGGCGAACACACATTGCAGACTATTTGATAAAATTTTCAACCATAAAACAGCAGCTCTTGTGATAATATTGACAATACAATAAAGGAAATGGTATTCTGTGGATTTGTATATGAAACTATTAGCTAACTTTTGGTTCACTGGAATGGTTTTGACGGAAAGAAAATGAATGCACTTCTCACTCCTCTTATTATCTTTGGTATGGTCAGGAAAATAATCATTCCGAAAGTTGCCTCGGTGGTGGTGGTCCTGACTGTGGTAGTGAGTGATGTTGTTATCTAAAGAAAATGTACCGTGGCAATTGAAATGATTCCAGGAATGGTAAACCCTAAACCCTAAACCAATTCACTATGAAAATTTTCGAAAAGTGGAAGTCAGAGATCTTATGCCGTCACTGGATTACTAGTGCAATTTACTAAAAAATTCTATCTTTCTGAGAAGGCAATAGATGAACAAGGATTGACTTTATTTGAGAATAGGAATAAATCACTGGATTGCTGATGCATTTGCATCAAATTCTTATGCTAACTCGAGCTTCATAATTGAATAAAGTACATAAAATCTAGCCAACGGATCTTAAAAATGCTAAAATGAGCCAAACTTAGGCATGAAGAAATTCTTCCTGGCAGAGAGGATAATAGAAAGATTCATCTTGCACCATACTGACAACATCAGGCACAAAGAGAAAGCTTCCCAGATCAAACCGGACACTGTGCCTCCAACCCTCTTCCAAAAAACTATAAACTAAAATCTTTCAGAGGCACAGCTCACCCCGAAAGAAGAGACAACATACACGCTAACCTAAAAACCTTCAATATAAAATGACACTACACTCTTTTCCAATAAAAGTTGTTAATTTCAACATCGTTCTACAATGATAAGTTTCATCTCCTTCACACACCTGATAATGGAATTAGAGTAAAAGTAGGTGTGCATCAAATAGAACTATTTTTGGATAAATTTGAATGCACAAAATATATTTCCTTTTGCTGATAAAAAAAAAACCAAAATATATTTCCTGGGATCAAAGTTACATATTCCCCTCCCTCATGAACAAACAACAAAGCTTCTACCTTTTCTTTTTTCGTTTGTTTTCAACAAAACTTAGATGCAATTCCTTTAAAGAGTTTTTAGCATTGCTCTGTAATCCAAATTACGATCTGTGTGACTAAATAACAAATACTTACACAAAGAGAAATAAAAAAAGTTCTCCATAAATTAAAATTAGTTTTTATATAAACGAGTTTGAAACAAACTCAATTTCACCACAACTAATTTTAGCTTATGATTCTATTTATTTTTTTCATTTTGGATAATTTTATCCAGAAATATCTCTATGTTCGGTTCACCTCGATAACTTAAACACAGACTTTTACTTCGCAAACTACCGAAAAAAAAGTAAAAATAATGCCAAAATCATATAAAAAACCACATCTAAGTTTTTCTTGTATTTTATCTTCTCGAAAAAAAAAAGATAAAACCGTAAAGACTAGAGAGAAAGTAAAATACCTAGTCTTATGATAATCCTAATTTCAGAGTCTAATTTTCAATTATCGAAATACAGCCAAGCGTATCCCTAGATTGCAATTTGAAATTCATGAAACGAAGAAACACACATTCGAATTGCACAAAATCTTGAAGCAAGCATTTGCCTAATCGAGATAAACGCCGGTAAAATTCTAATCCAAATACAGCGTAGAGAAATCAGATATAGCGTTTGCGTGAGAGTGAATGAACGAATAAAACAGAACGAATAAGAAAACAAGCGGAAGAAAATTGAAATAGAAGGAATACCTATTGAGTTGAGTCGGAATAGGATTGGTAGTAGTAGTCGAAACGAGAATAATCATCATCGTCGTCGTCGTCGTCGGAATCAGAAGGGAAATAGGAATAGTTGAAGTGAGGAGCGCAGAAGAAGGAGTAGAGACAGAGAGCGAGTTGATGCAGAGGGAAACAGCAAACCAGATCCAGAATCTGGTCACTACTCAGAGGCTCTGCAATGCATTCCCAGGCTTCCGCTGACGCACGTGCCACCGCCAACACCACCATGCTGTTCCACACCATTTCCGATCGTTATTATTCCCTTTCCTTTCACTCAGTCTCACCATCACAATCAATCCACCACCATCATCCCAATTTGACCTACCCAATCTCTAACTTCGGATTTCATCCTCCCACTTTATTCTTCACGTTTCTTCCATGGAGTTGTTGACTAGTCTCAATGGTCGCACTTTAATTAAACAACTTTAATTAAACACTGTACATTCTAATAATATTACTTATTATACTCTTTTATTTCAAGAGTATTCGTAATCGATTTTAATCTTTTATTTTTTTTACATAATTTCAGGTAGACTTATCTATTTATCTTCGTTTCACTAGTAATACAATATTTTCATTTTTTATTAGCAGTTTTTAAAGAACAATTTTATTATTTGAAAGAACATGTACGAGAGGATTCATTGTAACATGTAATTATTTTTGTCCATCATAACTTTTTTTTTTATTCTTAACCTTTTAAAAAAATGAAAAAAAATAAACGAACAAAAACACAGTCACCATTAATTAAAAAAAAACACTACAAATTTTATTTTAATTATTAACGTTCACCATCAACCACCATAAATAATCACTATTTAAAAATAACAAGAAACCGCTACATTCTTCAACGTCCTTAGAAGGGTATTGTTGAAATTAAAAAAAAAGAAGGTGTATGAAATATTTTCCAAAAATACTAATGCAAGTGTGACCAGACACAAATGTGTGTGTCTTTTCAGGTCTATAGCAAAAAGTCCATAATAATTTATTTTCTCTTTCTATTTGTATTTCACGTCATGGGTGGTTGGAAAGATACTCCTACGATCAATTTAATATTATCACGGTGGCATTCATGCGAATTTCGACAATTGCAATCCCTACAAGAAATACCCGAACACCCTATATATCAAATACATCACCAAGAAACCGAGCTGCTAAGATGACGGTACAACTTCCTAATCTCGAGTCGAGTAAACGAAGTGGTTTGCGACTGTCGTTCGACAATTCCTACGAAAAATATCCAAATATCCCGTATGTCAGACATCTCACCAAGAAATCGAACAAGTTATGACGTCACATACTAATTAATTAAATTTTACAAAATAGCAGGAAAGTTTTTTTTTTTAAAATTATATAAAAAGGAGATAGAATTATAGATTTTAATAAAAATAATATTTTTTTTTTGAATTAGTGTGGTGTAAGGTGTGGTATGTAATTAAGGATGGAAGATTTATAGAAAATGGAGAGTCAACGAATGGATTGTGACCACATATATAGAAGGTAAGGGGGGGTTTGAATTAGAGGTAGATTCCAAGAAACGAAAGAGAATGGTTTACAAATGGTTAGGTGTGGTGGTGATCTTGGCTTTATGCATCACATTGGTTCATGGGGCTGAACAAGTTCTTACCGGAAGGATATCCTTCTCTGCATGCTTGGGAAAATGCATGAAGATATGCATGCGCATTAAATATGCAATAAGGTTAGAGTGTCAAAGTGGCTGCAAAATGGGATGCAAACAATTGCAAGGCAAAGGTTCTATATTCTACAGAACTATAGCTTAATCCATCAATCTTTTTACCTTTATACTTACCTCTTCTGTAATCTCCTACTCCCATTTCATCTCCATATATTTATACTCCATCATTATCTTTCTTTTTCTTCTTCATCATTTTCACATCTTTATAATAATAATTTCCTTGCATAAAACGTTATTAATAATCTCATCTGGACAAAATTATCTGATTTTATCTTTTATTTTCTCCCTTCACACACAAAAAATATCACCTCACTTTTTAAAATGTTTTACAAAAGCAGCAAATATATATGAAAATCAATCGATATGTATTTTTATTCTGTTTTATAATCATTAGTCTGAAAAATACCTAAAATCAATAAATAAAGTATATATTAAAATTACAGACAAAAACAATATGTTCTTAATTTCTTATCCATTAATAATTAACAACACTCTTGAAGATAGAAATTGTTAACCATTGCACATGACACCACTTTATGATAAGTGGTAGAGAGCAAAACTCCATCATCACGTGTCTTTGCAACACCACAGAATAATCTAAAAAAAAAACCAACAAACACTACTAAAGTCACCATTTAACACCACAAGGTTAGTTATGACATAACTTTTCATATCACCAATTTTTAAACAACTTACATTTCAAGAAAAAAAATTCTATTTTCTTTTAAATGATTCCCAATTTTATAAGCGTATATATGTGGGTAAGAAAGGTTTTGTCCACAAATATATATATATTTTTTTTTACACTTAATAGGTTTTTAGTGAGAGGAGGAATTCTTGTAAAAGATTATCTGACGTTTAAGTTAATAATCGATATTCGATGGTTGAAGATAATCAATATGACTAAGTGTGTACCTTTACTTGACGTTAGTCAATCTATTTTTAAAGATGAGTTGGATCTAAGAGGTGTTGAGTTTAATTAATGCTAATATTGTTAAGTATTCGTATTAATCTAATATATAATATCTAATCACACATGGTTAAAAGATATGAACGAGATGTATACTCGACAATAAAGTGATACACTCTTATTATGAGTGTAGTCGGCCACATCTCGATCATAGAATATAATATTTATATATTCAATTTTAAGTATAAATTTGAGTAAAATATTACTTTTTGTTCTTAGGTAAAAGTGTTTACCTAATTAATTTTAAAAAAATTAACAAGTCTAAATATTATATTAAGAATGATTTAGTAAAAGAGTTGGCAATTCAAAATTTGTTGAAAAAACTCCAAAATATGGGCCTCAAGAAAAGAGATGATGATGGTCTTGGAATCCCACTAAGCGTACTGTTCTATCCTTAACCCCCATTTTCTTTAGTGCTTTCTTTGCCTCCATTTGTCGGTTCACCACAGGTATACAATTTCTGTAATGCATGTATACTTCTGTTTTATTCTTCATCATTCATTTCCAAATCATCAAAATATAAATTAAATATTATATCTGTTCCTATGTTTAAAATTAATATTTAGAACACATAATAATCACACTAATAAAGTTTTATACAACTTTTTTTCTCATTGTCGTAATGTCTAGATACCAGATTAAAGAAGGTAAATGACTGATTAAATTCATTAAGAGATATGAAATCTTACTTACTGATGAAATAATAACATGCAAACTGTAAACCAATTATAATATTTTGGAATTAATTTGCTCATTTTATACATTTAAGAATCATATTATATTTACGAAGAAAACTATCATGATTAAAAATTATTATTAGACCTGTATATTTTCTTTTTATTTTGAAAAAAAAAGAATACCTTGGCATCTTATTTAAAAATTCCAAATATCTGTAGATCTAGTTGACCATTTTTTAAAGAAAAGAAAACTGCTATCAATCATTATATAAATAACATTTTTCTTAATTTTTAATTTATTTTTAAACCTTAATGGTCTGCCATGAGGACTAGTTTGATGATATAATATTGAAGTGTCACTTTCTTGTTTGGTGATTGGAGGACCAATTTTTTCTTTTAAAAAGTTCAGGATGAAAATTAACTGAAATTGCAGTTCACAGTTGAAGTGCTTGTCAAATAGTTAGAAAGCTTGAAAGTGTAAAAATGTCATGTTATGATTGAATCACATATTTGCCATAAGCTAAGTTTTGAAACTTTTTTCTTTTATATATATATATATTCAGTCCTATTCCATAGAGCAAGCTCTCTTTTCTCTTTCATCCATCTTACATCAAAGTTTTTCTGCTTCCCCCAATTCTCTTTCTTGCTCTCTCTGCTGTGTTGTTCCCTACATCAATAGTTAAGGTCTTAAGGACACTAAACTTTATGGAGGTGACCAATATGGTAGTCTTGTCAGCAGTTTTGGCATTCTTTGTGCTTTGTCTACATTTCATCACAAGGAGGGTCAGACTCAGAAACCTGAATCTTCCTCCTGGAAGATTAGGGTGGCCTATTGTTGGAGAAACCTTTGAGTTCATGCATGCAATGCTTGAGGGAAACGTGTTAAGGTTCCTAAAAGAGAGAGTGGAGAAATATGACTCAAGGGTGTTCAAGACTTCAATGTTTGGAGACCCTGTTGCTGTGTTTTGCGGACCAGCTGGCAACAAGTTCCTATTTAGCAATGAGAACAAGAATGTCCAAGTGTGGTGGCCTAGTTCGGTGAAGAAGCTGTTAAGGTTGTCCCTTGTTAACAAGGTTGGTGATGAGGCAAAGATGGTGAGAAAGTTGCTCATGAACTTTCTTAATGCAGAAACACTCAAAAACTACTTGCCAAAAATGGATAGAATTGCTCAGCACCATATAGACACTTATTGGAAAGGTAAGACATGTAACACAATACCTCAATTTGTTTGCTTGGTCATATGAGAATTGTGCTACCAAAATCAGATAGTTAAATGATACTTTGGTGATTAAATATTTGAATCAATGATCAAGGGAAATCTTGGTGTTGGTGGTCCTTTTTCAGTTTTGGTGGGGAATACCACGTCTTTGAACCTTATTGGAAACTGTCATATCCTCTCTTACCATGCTTACATAGTTACTAGTGAGTGTGAACAAGTATCACAAACAAATCCTAAACAATTTGTAGTGGTAGCCCAACTTGCCTACTGACACTTACACAGATGAGAAGTGCCAAATTTATGATCAAAACAAATCTAGCCAACTGGACTTCTTACTGTGCAATCTCTAATAGGAATCTTACATATTTTTTCAAATCTCTCATCTTTCAAATACATCCTATACCCTTTTGAATATCTCTCACATATATTTTGTTAGTAAAACCAATCTTACATATTTATCAGTATAATAGTAAGGATTTAGCTCTGATAATACACAAAGAAAGACACCAATAATCATTTAATTGAAAATACTGTAAAATCAAATATATATGTATATATATTGAAATATAAAATTAATCACAATCTCAACTTTTAACTTTTTTTATTAATGTTTATTATTGCACTTTATGTTTTAAAAGACACTTTTCCCACTTAGAAAAAGCCAAATCCTATAGCAAACTATGGATAACAATCTTCAATGAAATTTGGGTGAGATCCAACACTTGCAATTGCATAGGATTAAGCATTATACATAAGGTTATATTCTCTTGGATCAGAGCTAGTCTTAATAGAGGCTACCTATTTTAAAGCTTTTCTAATGATTAAAAGTGTTGATTGGCTATATTATTTTGTTTCATCAATAAAAACAGGTTATTCATTGGAAACGAAACAGAAAATTTATGCTTTGATCAATAGTTTAATACTTTTGTTGACTTGCAATTTTGTAGGAAAGGAGCAGGTTTTTGTGCATCCAACTGTAAAGCTATATACGTTTGAATTGGCTTGTTGCTTATTTTTAAGCATTGAAGACTCTGATCAAATATCAAAGCTTTCGTTAAAATTTAATGCATTTCTGAAAGGGATCATTGGCTTCACCCTCAACATTCCTGGAACAAGGTTTCATCGTGCAATGAAAGCTGCAGATGAAATTAGGAAAGAAATTAAAATGATTCTAGAGAAAAGAAAAGGGGATTTGGAGGAGAAGAGGGCATCACCTACTCAAGACCTTCTATCACACATGCTTGTTACATCTGACCCAAGTGGAAGGTTTATGACCGAAATGGAGATTCTTGATAACACACTTCTTCTACTTTTTGCAGGACATGATACTGCTAGATCAGTTTTATCATTGGTCATGAAGTATCTAGGACAGTTGCCTCATGTTTATGAACATGTCTTGAAAGGTTAGTAATAAAATCCTTAACCAGTTTATTTGGACAAGTTTTTCCATAAACACTTTTATAAAAGAAAATAAGATGAGAAAAAAATAAATTTCTTCATAAGCTAAAACTAGTTTATAAACAAATTAAAAATAAGAATTTAAAGAAGATGTGTAAGAAAACTTATGCAAATTAACTTATACATAAACTAATTTTAACTCATGGATCATGGAGAAGTTCATCTTATTTTTCTTGTTCGAACACACCCAAAGAAGATTGTTATAGCAAACTGTTGCTGCTGACAACTATTTTTCAGCCACTCTTATCTAAAACATGATCAGGATAAATGTTGAAGTTATTTTTATGACAGAACAACTTGAAATTATTCAAGGGAAAGAGGTAGGGCAGTTGTTGCAATGGGAAGATATTCAGAAAATGAAATACTCTTGGAATGTTGTATCTGAAGTCATGAGGCTGTCTCCACCAGTCAGTGGTGCTTATAGAGAAGCTATAAAGGATTTCACCTATGCTGATTATAACATCCCTAAAGGCTGGAAGGTATTTTTCCTTTCTTTTGTAGAACTTCCTTTGCTATAACCATGCTTTCTTCACTCGGCATTCATTGGAATCACTTTTAGTTCTTGAGACTTGTGAAAAACTTGTCTGTGATTGCAAATAGCCAAATACTATTCCATCTTAAACATTGTTAGAGAACTGTAAAGAAGTATAAATAAGTGTAGAGATGTTGAGTTCAATTGGTTTGAACTTTTTGTACGATAATGGATTCAAATATTACTCCACGTATATGATTAGTATTCTTTTCTTACATCGACCAAAAATTGTTTTAAATCAAACCACTAATTCAGTTCATGTTCCATTTAACCTTGTTTCAATCTCTTTATTTTTTTTGTCCTGTTTGTTTCCATGAACTACTTGAACTGTCTAATGTTAAATTAGACCAAAAGCTTCCTTCATTTTTTGAGACTCAACAATACTTAAGTCTTGCCTTTTCAAGACCATTGAAAGAAGTTCTTGTATGCTAAAGGAGAGAACCTTGTCTGATGTTGATCATGTTATCTATGATCTTTTATGACAGTTGCATTGGAACACTGGTTCATCACACAATGATCCAACAATCTTCTCGAATCCCGAAACTTTTGATGCTTCAAGGTTTGAAGGATCTGGGCCTACACCCTTTTCACATGTTCCATTTGGAGGTGGCCCCCGAATGTGTTTGGGGCAAGAATATGCTAGACTAGAGATACTTGTGTTCATGCATAATATCGTGAAACGGTTCAAGTGGGAATTGGTGATTCCTGATGAAAAGTTGAAGTATGATCCCATGCTAGAACCAGTAAAAGGACTTGCAGTTCGACTTCATCCTTCTAGTTCCTAGTCAAATAACTGGGCTATAACATAATGCATGGTTTAGAAGCTTTCTAAGTAGTCATCTTATTTTGCTATATTTGAATAAAAAAATTTTGCTTCTTTGTAAGTTTTTTGTATCTGCTTCCATGATTATTCTGTTCTGTATTCAGTACACATATAGTTCATGCCTATGCTTTGTGATGCCGGCGTTTTGGAGTTGTTTTTGTATGGGAGCAAAAATCTTGGTTGATAATTAGACACCAATTTAAAAACCATTTAACAATAATAGAAACTAATAAAAACCATTTAACAATAAAAACCATTTAATTGATTTTTTTAGTCTCTAAAATGATCTCTAATTTAGTCATTATAGCAACTAATTATTTTTTGTCTCTAAAAATTGGTTTTTATTTCATGATTTTCTTGTAGTGATTTATAAAATATGTAAAGTTTTAGAAGCATATGGGATTTTGTATAATGAATTAAAAGTTGAAATCAGTAAAAAAAAATTGGCAATCTTATAGAAAGGTAATTGTTGATGGTTGAAAACAGCTACGTGAAACATCATTGAAAATAGTAACTTCATCAAAAGTAAGGCAAAATCAATGCAATTTCATCAAGTTAGCAGTTAATAATGATTTTAAGAATCACAACCTAGCAATAAAAAATACAACTTCAGAGTACAGTTTAATTGGATCAAACATATTTTGAGGAATCAATATTATGAGAAATTCAAATGTAAATTCACAAACACATACTCATTGTGTTAAGGTTTTGGTATACGATCTCTTATGTGGATTGGCTCATAACTCCTCGTATTCAAATCTTTTGGATTAAGTATCAGACATTCTTTTTGGTGTCATATGAAGGAAGCATGCAACAAAGTAGAAGGTGATAGAAATGCACAATTTTATTGATCATAATAAGCTTCTTAAAATTTTGCTTGATTATACTAGTAGTACATAAAGCAAAATCCCAGTGCAGGGACAAAAAATGAGGAACCTGTGTAATTAAACTATAAAGTTATACATACACGGAAAATACTTACCATATTGCTCAACCAACCCCTTGGTCAGCCAAACAGTGTGCTTGTGTCCACACAACAGGTTATTTCTTACCAAATCCAAAAAGAGATTTAATGGCATTGATGGCATTCTCATTGATAAAAGATTCATCAAATCGTTTCAATAAAGGATCAAATTCCTCTGACGCCCTGGCGTTAGCCAGGTCAGGATCAGTTCTCAGTCTCTGTCAAAATAACAACAATGTTAGATGGGTTAGCCAATATGATAATGGAATAGCTTCAAGTAGGTTGATCACCTTGAAGTCTTCAAAACCAGAATTCAGGGCTTCTTCCAGTGAAGAAAGTGCAGCTTGAATCTGTTAGAAATTTATTACTCTCTATTAGTGTAAAAATAAAATTTAAATCCAGGAATCAGATGCTTTTTGTAGAGATCAACAAGGTGAACAAAAGTAAGATAATTGGAGACTTAATTTTCACAGGTTTTGTTTGGGATGGATTGGTCAATGGTATGGAACTTTGGTGAATCACTTAACCTAGAAGGTGTACGTGTGTTTGTGCGTGTGTATAAGATTTTATCAGAAAATTTTACAGCTAGTTTTGATAAGTGGATCAGTCCCAACCCAAGACAAATTAAACAATTACGTCCTTCATTAGTCTAAAAGTCTGATTTGTTAGTCCATACACATAATTATGTCCTTATTTATACATGCTAAGAACTGATAAACTTTTAATTGATTGGGCAAATTAGTAAGACACAGACATATATAAAGGGATTGCATCTATTCAGCAAGAATAATAAGGAACTAATCCAAAATCAGGTCAAGTTACATGTTCCAAGTAGCAAATGGCAGGAAACATATACCTGGTTTAGCTTAGAGTAACAACAAGCAACGTTGTAACTTGCAACTGCTGTTTCCTCAGGTTCTGGCTTTGATCCCAAAATAGACTCAAATTTCTCTAGTGCTTCGTTATATTTCCCACTCCTTCAGCATTTAATCCAGCAACAGAGTGCACAATAATAGTATCAGTGAGATAGCATCACTTGTAAGACTTTTAATTAAGATATGGAGCAAATTTAGCGTTTGGAAAGCAAAGCAAGTCTTTTCTTTAACCAGTTGTTTAGGCCAAGGCCATAATTAGATCAGGTTTCAATCAGTTAGACAAATGACTGAGAAACAGAACAGCATTTAGGATTCAAAACTAAAATTCCCAAAAGAATTGTTAATGAAGGACAATATATCAATTATCAATTTAAGACCATTGCCAGATACTAAATGCAGATTAAAATTTTATATATAAACCTTTTTTGCCCTACCATGTCTCTTGTCAAAATAAATTTCACACATGGTGCAAAGTGCAATAATTACAGCTATTGAATTACAATTGGAGATAAGATGTTGCATTTCATCCCTTTGGAAGAATAGACTAACATTCTGAGATGTTAAGGGCTAGATAAACAAAGGACAGAAAGGTTAATCCTTACTGGATACACTATAAATGGTAAAAAATAATGATTTGATTTGTTAATCCTTACTTATATAGTTGCAATCCTTCTCTCAAATCCTTTTCTCTGCGTTCTTTTTGTTCCTTTTTCCTCGAAGCATTGAGCATCTGAAATTTTGCAAGTTTGAGAATTGGCAATGAATATTTGTACCCGCACGTAGCAGTGACATGTCTATGTAGAAATGAAAACATCTCATACAAAATGGTTGGTGAATGTAAGGACTACAATTTTACAGTTTAATCATTACGATAAAACTTACTTGAATTTCTCTCACTCTGTTGCTGATTACCCCAGAGTTCCTCTCAGCCCTGATAATCTCTTTTTCAGTTAACTCACCACCACTATCAATACTCTTTCCTGTCAAAATGAGAAACCACGGCTCTGAGATCACGAGCAAATTTCACAGGTGTGGTGTCTACTCACTATAGTAGAACTCAAACATAGCAAAATTAACACATTGAACTAACCATATCTCTTCTGCATTTTCATGAGCAATGGACCAATTCTTTGGCGAATTGTGTACATTGTCCTTCCATATTCCGCAGCTGGCCAAATTTCAGTCCCAAAAACTGCACTGCGGATATTGAACATATTGGCCATATCTCAACGACTCAAACACAATGAGACAAACATAAATACCACAAGTTTACTTCTCAAAAGAATTTCGAAGCACATGATATACATGTAAACTTTACATTAACAGTGACTATAAATTAAACTCATCAAAATCCACATCCATAAACCAACCAAGAATAAATAAGACCTCCAATAAAGTCTCTTAAGCATGAAATGAAAACAACCCCTAAACTAAAAGCTATACCACATCCTCCATAAACCTTGTATCTAGTTCTCCAAATAAAGAAACTTACAGAAAGAGAAAAAAAAAACATGAAGAGCATACCTGGTGGCAATTACTTTATCCCCAACAGTGAAAACTCCAGCCTTATCAGCTGATCCTCCTGGTGCGATAGCATCAATGTAAGTTCCCCCATCCCTACCCTTTGCAAATTTGATTCCAAAGGGCTGCTCAATTTCCACCTCGTACTCTTCATACGGTTCCTCTTCTTCTTCACTCTCCTGTTTGGATGCTTCTGACCCAACTCCGGATGAGGCCTTGACAGCAAAAAGCAACGGTCTTGACAAAAGGGTGTTTGAGAAACAAAAGGACACACCCGAATACAAGGGGCTTCTGGAAGAAAAGAACTTGGTAGAGGAAGAAAACAAGGTTGGGTGAATTTGGGTGGTTCTTGGCAATGTTAGTGCAGAGTAAAGAGATGAGTGACCACTAGTGGTGGTTGGTAATGACATGGTTTATGGTTATGCACAAGACTTTGAAAGTGCCAGTGCTAGTTTCTATGTTGAGTTTCTTCTATGAGTGGAACATCCCTTAGGTGCTTGGAGTTGTGCTTGTGCATAGTTAACAAATGGAGGTTGTGTTGTTGGGGCCACAAAGACATGGATGAGAGGTTGTGAATGTAGATTGCTGAAGTGGTTATGAAGGCACATCCATTCAGTTCACTACAATGATGCCACGTGTACTTTTCGATTTTGCCATGTTTGCTACCTCTTCTACTACTCCAACAATTTGACCAGAGATATGGAAAATTAAAAACAAAAATCAAGAACCTTGATCATTCTTCCAGGAATCTATTGACACATAATCGATATTTGGAATGAACAAAATACTTCAAATAATAACATAAAATTAATATTATAATTTTGATGATAACATTTTGTATAGACAAATTTAAATATTTAATTATATTATTCAAATATTAATTATCTTATTTATCATATCAAGATATTTTTCAACATTATTAAGACTTTTTTAGGTGTTTTTTACAATTTTTATATTGTAATAAAAAAAACAGAAAAACTAACTACAATTTTTTTGCGCGGAAAATTGTAAAAAAATGTTAGTGTTTTTTCATGCAACACAAAATTTGTTTGAAAACAAGCTAAACATTTTAAATATTATAAGAATATATCATTGCAATTAAGGAAATGGTAAATATTTTTATTAAAGTTATAGCAAATTTTGCAAGAAAACGACAAATTGATAAAGAAATCTACAAAAATAGACACACAAAAATTGTAAGTTCAGTTCATATTGCATAAGTATTTCCATACAAGAAGGAGGATATAAGAATCATAGAACAATGAAAAAGATAAAATGGTTTATATTATGAGAAAATCAGTAATTGATCAAATGCATAAAAATTGCATTAGAATATGTTTATACAGATCATACAGTAATCCAGTTGCCTATATGTCATGTTTATAAACACAAGTTAAGGCAAAACCTCTCTCCCAATGAACATGAGAAATGAAACTGAGGAGAACCTAACACAACACCCTCTTTAAAGTCATTTTGCATCTTTCATTTTCAGACCAGATTCAGGAACATCACTGATTATGGTCAGTGTTTTAGGGGCCTCTGTGTGTGCCTGCAAAGGCTCCAATGAGTCCACAATATCTCGCATCAGAGGCCTTGCTTTTGGATTGCGGTTCAAGCAATGATATGAAAGCATTGCAGCCTTGTGAACTGCTTTAATTGGATAATCTCCATCCAACCTTGGATCTATTATGTTTAGAAATTTCTTCTTTTCCTTAAGCAAAGGAATAGCCCATTCTGTGAGGTTCTGCTCTCTAGCAGGTCTTAACTTGTCTAAAGATTTTCTTCCCGTGAGAAGTTCAAGAAGAACAACCCCAAAACTGTAAACATCACTTCTAGGAGTCAGATGACCTGCACAACAACATATGATTATGTTGTCAATTTTTTCAAACATATGATAGTATAATATGTGACTGATAAGTTTGTTGATTTTTACAAAGATTATCTTAAAACTCTTAGTTTATGACTAGTGAAAATAATGAGTGGGGCATCCATAATTTCTCTACATTGATCTTTGTTTATGACTAGTGAAAACATGAACTTGGTTTCACATGAATCCAGAATTCAGAATATACTTTACCTGTCATTATGTACTCAGGTGCTGCATAACCATATGTTCCCATTACTCGAGTAGAAACATGTGATTTGTCTCCAACTGGTCCATCCTTAGCAAGGCCAAAATCAGAAAGTTTTGCATTGTAGTCCTGTTTTTGAAACATAAATGACCAAGATGGTTAAAAGCTGGCTTATTTTGGAACCACTGGGGCTTTAAAGCTAAATGCTTTCTGCTTGAACACCTGAATTCTAACCATAGATATCACAGAAAACTAGCTTGTGTTGTGTATGAAATCATAAACATCAAAGATGATGGAAATCTAAATAGTTTATCATTGAACTCAATAACCAACATGACCTCAACAACAATATTCTACAGTTTAGTGGCCTTGTAACATTGAGAAACTTTGCATTCTTAACTATCAAGTAAGAACTCCAAAGAATCAATGAAAAGCACTATTTACCCACCTCCTAAAACATACTTAAATGGTCATAAATTCATAATTTAAATCTGTGTAGTTTCTAGGCAAAATTTGCTGACCTGATCCAATAAAATATTTGATGTCTTGAAATCACGATAGATGACAGGTTTCTCTGCTTCATGAAGAAATGCAAGTCCCTTAGCAGCACCAAATGCAATCTTCATTCTTATGGACCATGGCAGGGGAAGCAAGATTTCTGGAACAATTAAGTGAAGACACATTAGATGTACAAACAAAAACACCATAATAAACATTAAAGTGTCTCCTTTTGTTGATTAAAGACACAAATAGTCTTGATTTTTTGGTATAAGTAGTGGATTTTATGATTATAGCGTTCGTGGTGAGGTCCTTGCAACATTAAATCTTAGTTATCTTCCTCCAAGAAAATAACATTATAAATTCAAGTAGCTAATATTTTATTATATAATGCTATATGAAAATTACACGGTAAAAGTTGTAAAAAACAAATTCAATGTGAGAGTATTTTAAATTGAGAAATAAAAAAATACACATACTTTTGAAAAAAAAAATTGATTAATATTCCTTACATCAATTCATTTAAATAAAA
>Ga0123341_1001246_pt1 | contig 18574 bp, 9 predicted proteins | sample Turbeapinknodule_FD_89959 | JGI IMG/M metagenome (GOLD analysis project Ga0123341, IMG submission 89959) | Root nodule microbial communities of legume samples collected from Mexico - Turtle bean Mexico pink nodule | ecosystem: Host-associated > Plants > Roots > Nodule | place: Mexico: Nepantla...
TGGGTTTTATTTTAAAAAATATTTTAAAAAAGGAATGTAAAAAAAATAAAAATTTTATTTTCTTAATTAATTTTTGAAAAAAAAAAGTGTGAATCATATATACATCTGAATGATCTTTTTACTTTTCTTTTAAAAAAAATAACATAACTATGAAAAGATCTTAAAAATAAAATTAACTTCTTTAGTAAACACAAGTTAACTAAACAAAAGTTCTATATTTAAGAAGATTTAAAATCAAATATCAAATAAATACATTTACAAACCCTGTAAAAGCTTACGGCTTAATTATATATAATTAATATTTTTAGAAGTAATTTAATTCAATACTTAATTTTACTTACTTATCTTGTTAGAGACAGTGTAACTTTGGGACAATGAGAAATCAATTTAATTTAATTTTAATTCATCCTTAAAAATTACTCCGTTTACAGTTTTTAATATTAAGTCAGATTTAAACTATTTATATTCAAAATCAATCAACCATTCATTAACTATTCTTTTGTTAGAATCTTTCATGTAAATTTTAATAATCAATTAAAATAAAATTGAAATTAAGATGGTCATGCGGAAAAGATATAATGTTTAGGGATGAATTAATCGAGATAAAATTAAATTTTAAAATATTTATCAGTCAATAAACTAAGATATATGAAAGATTAAGATGTTTATGCGAAAAAAAAGATAAAGTTATTAGAGTGGGCGTCTATAGAAAATACCTTTTTTCTGATATAAAACACGAGTTTATTATTTATAAGGTTTTGCTAAAAATAATTTAGATCGGCGTCTATAGAAAGTACATGATATTGGTGCATTTATTATATATAGAAAAAAGTATTTGAACATAGATAAGAAACAAGAGTGTATAAAATATGCATGTAAAATACAAGATACTAAAAAAGGATTTACAAAATGATAGGTACAAACAAAACCACTCTTCGAGGTAACTTTTTGTCATGGTCTTATGATATGTGCACCCTCCTATAGTGTTTCAGTGGATCAAGTAAAATAACGCAATGCAAAAGCTATCACAAAAATAGGTTCCAGCACTAAAGTAGCAAAAAATAAAATTTCTCAAATTATTAAAATCATATTTATTATACATGACTTTCACTTTAAAATCATACACAAAATAGATCACTTATCAATTTTGTATAAAAAAATTATCCAAAATCATAATTCATAGAAAAAACAGAAAACAAGAATGTTACAAAAACTGTAACAACAGAAAATGAATAACGTAATAGAAAGTAAATAAAATATTTAATTAAAAGAAACGTAATTGAAGTGAGAAAGAAAGAGCATAAGTAGAAGACATGTGTGTTGAAGACGGCGCAAAAAGCAGTGTTAGCATTTTGCAGTTTATAGTAATTGAGTGAAGTTCCGTTTGGTTTCAGGTATATAAACATTAACGAACATTTTACGAAAAAAGAAGGAAAAAGACGCAGAGATCTGACGCGTATGATCGAACGGTGGGAAATTGGAGAAGCAGGGGCGCATGGTAGAGTGGGAAGGCATTCGCACACGCAACACAATACAACGGTCTACCTGGCTCCTTTGCTCTCAGTCATCTTCTCTTACACACACAAACCGAACCAAAACTAAACCAAACCCTTTTTTTTTTTTTCAAAGTCAGTCACTGAGTCACTTTTTCTTGGTGCGGCCTCTTTCTCTGCGTTGTGTTGCGTTCATCCCTGTTTGGTGCGGTGGGAGTTTTTGGTCTTTTCCCACTCCCATCATCAATCTCTCAATCGCACGGCCCATCTCCGTCCACGTCATCTACGTCTTCTTCGTACCCTCTCCACCTTCCTCTGTCTTCCCCCTCTTCTCACTATATAACAATTTTAGGGTTTCCAAAAGCCATTCTTCAATATCGCACTGCGCAACCTTCCCTTTTGCCTCCTTCTTTTCCCACCATGTCCTCGGCTCTGCCTCAATTTCTCCTTCCGCGCTTCTTCTGTCGCGATTCAGGTATTCTGCTCCTCCCCCTCATCTCCGATTGCTCGTGGTGTTCCGTGATTCTTGTTTCTAATTTCGGTTTTTTCTGAAATGTGTTTGTCGTTTTATTGTTGCTGTTATTGGTGGGGTTATCGTTTTGGGAAAGTTGACACTGGGTGTTGTTTTTGGTTTTGAATTTGTGGTCTTGCGATTGTTAGGGTTTTGATTGAGATTTGTTCGTCCGGGGTTCGAGTTTTTGAATTTGGGTCGGCTCGTGAACGTGTTTTTTGGCGGCACTGTGGTGTTATGTTTCATGGCAATTGAGAAGAATAGCTTTAAGGTGTCCAGGCTTGATTCCGAGTGTTCTCCTCGAAGTAGGGAAAGTATGTCCAGTGACGAAGAGGTGGTTCGGCGGCGCAACTCTGCCGTGGAATCGGACGACGACGACGAGTTTGATGATGCTGACTCTGGGGCAGGGTCTGATGATTTTGATTTGCTGGAATTGGGTGAGACTGGGGCGGAGTTTTGTCAGATTGGGAACCAGACTTGCAGCATTCCGTTGGAACTGTACGATCTTGCTGGTCTTGAAGATGTGCTGTCGGTGGATGTGTGGAATGACTTATTGAGTGAGGAGGAGAGGTTTGAACTTGCTAAGTATCTTCCTGACATGGATCAAGAGACTTTTATGCAGACCTTGAAAGAGGTTTTCACTGGTTGTAACTTGCATTTTGGGAGTCCCATTAAGAAGTTGTTTGATATGTTGAAGGGTGGCTTATGTGAGCCGAGAGTTGCGCTTTACAGGGAGGGCATGAATTCTTTTCAGAAGCGACGACACTATCATCTGCTGAGGAAGCATCAGAACAACATGGTCAGCAATCTTTGCCAGATAAGAGATGCTTGGCTTAACTGTAGGGGATACAGTATTGAAGAAAGGCTCCGTGTCCTGAACATTATGAGAAGTCAAAAGAGTTTGATGTACGAGAAGGAAGATTTGGAAGTTGATTCTTCAGATGAGGAGTCTGGTGAAGGTATATGGAACAGGAAGAACAAGGATAGGAAAATTTCACAGAAAATGGGTCGCTATCCTTTTCATGGGGTGGGTTCTGGTTCAGATATCCATCCACGAGTACGATCAGCTGCTATTGAACAAGAGAAGTTTGGGAAGCAAAATCCAAAAGGCATACTCAAGTTGGCTGGTTCAAAGCCACCTTCAGTAAAGGACCCAAGCGGTCGCATATCTTCTCCCTACCCTACTTTGGATGTGAATCCTGGTGTAAATGGTTCAACTTCTGCTCTTTCTCATCAGAACAAGTCAGCGGGATATGATTCAGGGTCAATGCTCAGGATGAGGGATCAGCAGTGGAATGGTGACAACAATGAGGAGATGTCACATGGGCCGACTGCCCTTCAAGATCGCAATTTATTACGTGGCAACATGATTGATAAATCTAGTTTCCGGAAAAGGGGAAAGAGGCATGACCTTCTGAGAGGTGATGAGATGGATACTGACAATTTGATGGGTCTGTCTCTGTCTTCAAGGACTGATCTGCATGGATACACTAGAAATGCCCACCAAACTTCTGATTTAAAAAATTTCCCGGCAAAGCCATCTTCTAAGAGAGGTTCGTATGAATATTCTAGGAATGTTAAGTATCCTCCAGAAAATGTTCAACAGTTTGTTGGTAGCGAACAGGCAAAGTCCAGATTTAGGAGCTCACAGTTACCGCTTAAAGGTAGTACGGTTGATTCAGGAGATTATGATGAACTTTTCTGTAGCAATGAGACACCAGGACAGGAATTCGGTATGGATTCTTCATTTAAATATGATGATTGGTATCAAAAGGGCAAGAAATGGAAGGCAGGGAGAGAGTCTCCTGATCTTAGTTACACTCCTTTCAGATCATCCTCCCCACAGGTTAATGATAGACTTCTATCATCTGACTTCAGGGCAAAATCCTTGCAGGAGAAGATCAGGGGGACTTCTATGCAGAATGGAGGAAAAGAGACAATGCCTTTGAGGGGTAACCTGCTTTTAAGAAGTGAAGAAACTGAATCAGACTCATCAGAACAGTTGGGTGACGAGGAGGATGACACTCCTTTGTTACAGAGCAAATATGCTTACATGATGGGTACTGCTGCCGGCTCTCGCTCAAAATTGTTAAAGGCTCACCTAGATCCCAAGAAGGCCAAATTTGTTACAGATTTGAAGCCACATGTAATAACTCAATTCAAAAAGAAGGGTGGCTTTACAGAGCGGGGGCAGATGCATGGTGTAGATAATTACCTTTCTAAAGCAAAGCAGAAGGGTGAAATACGCAATGGCGGTGCTTTTCATAAACAGGCTGGTAAATTTATTGAAGAGAGCTATCCCTTGGGATCAGACATGCTTGATGATGGTGATGATGATTGGAAGCAGGTATACAAAACAGGTAAGAATGGCCGAATACGAGGGGATCCCATTGGAAGGTTAGACATGCCCTCATCAAATGCATACACTGCTGAGCGAAAGAAGAAAGGGAGAACTGACCTCGATCATTCCATTGTGAGGTCTAAATATTTGCATGATTATGTTGGTGATGAGGATGATGCATTTGAAAGACGGTTGGTTGTGGATAATAATGAAGTTGGGCAAAGTAGGCATGGGAGAAAAGGACAGAAATATGTTGCTGCATATAAGGGTGATCAAAATGAGCGATCCGAGGCTCCGCTCGGTTGCAACTCAGCATCAAAGAAGCGAAAAATGAAGGATGATGATATTGGTGGCAGAGATGAAGATGGCAATCTTTTGTCAGCCATCCCAACAGATGATTTGACTTACTCAAAAAGAAAATCAAAGAAAAAAATAGAGATCGAGAGGATTAGTTCAGAAATGGATAATTCTGATATGCGTCTTACTGATATGGGGACAGCAGACAGAGAACTGGAAACCAAGCCACAAAAAAAGACATTCACTTTGATCACACCAACAGTCCATACTGGATTTTCATTTTCTATTGTACATCTTCTTTCAGCAGTCCGCATGGCAATGATTAGTCCACATGCAGAAGACAGTCTAGAAGTGGGGAAACCCATAGAAGAACTGAACAAAGCACAAGAAGGCACTGAAAATGGTGATCTTTCTAACAGTAAGATTGATGCCAATGGCGAGTCCACTGACCATCTGAACATGCTCTCTCTTACTGTTCAGGAGATTGTTAATCGTGTGAGATCAAATCCTGGTGATCCTTGCATTCTCGAGACCCAAGAACCACTGCAGGATTTGGTCAGAGGGGTTCTGAAGATATTTTCTTCAAAAACAGCACCCTTGGGAGCAAAGGGTTGGAAGGTACTAGCTGTTTATGAAAAATCTAACAAAAGTTGGTCATGGACTGGCCCAGTTATTCATAATTCACATGACCATGATACCATTGAGGAGGTGACTTCTCCTGAAGCTTGGGGTCTTCCTCATAAGATGCTTGTCAAGTTGGTTGATTCCTTTGCCAATTGGTTGAAATGTGGTCAGGAAACTCTTCAACAAATAGGAAGTCTTCCAGCTCCACCTTTGGCATTGATGCAGGTCAACCTTGATGAGAAGGAAAGGTTTAGGGATCTGAGGGCTCAAAAGAGTCTTAACACCATAAGCCCTAGTTCAGAGGAAGTGAGGGCTTATTTTCGTAAGGAGGAAGTTCTTAGGTACTCAATCCCTGACAGAGCATTTTCCTATACAGCAGCTGATGGTAAAAAATCTATTGTGGCACCTTTGAAAAGAGGTGGTGGTAAGCCAACATCAAAAGCCCGAGACCATTTTATGTTGAAACGTGATCGGCCACCCCATGTTACAATTCTTTGCCTTGTAAGAGATGCAGCAGCTAGGTTACCTGGAAGTATTGGCACTAGAGCAGATGTTTGTACTTTAATTCGAGATTCTCAATACATTGTTGAAGATGTTTCTGATGCGCAAATTAACCAAGTAGTTAGTGGGGCCTTGGATAGATTGCATTATGAACGTGATCCTTGTGTACAATTTGATGGGGAAAGAAAACTGTGGGTTTACTTACACAGAGAAAGAGAAGAAGAAGATTTTGAGGATGATGGGACTTCGTCCACAAAGAAATGGAAGAGGCAGAAAAAGGATGCTGCAGATCAATCTGATCAAGGAACAGTAACTGTTGCTTGTCAAGGGACTGGGGAACAAAGCGGATATGATTTGTGCTCAGATCTCAATGTGGATCCACCACCATGCACTGATGACGATAAGGGAATGGAACTTCTTTCTACCGATGCAAGGCTGAATGAAGAGACCCATGTTGATGTCAATCTTGCTTCTGAAGAAGGCAATGCCTGCGATGGTAATTCAATGGCTTGGGAGTCTCTTGGTTTAAATCCTACTCGGGAGTTATGCCAAGAAAACTCAACAAACGAAGATTTTGATGATGAATCTTTTGGTAGAGAAAGGCCTGTTGGACTATTGAGTGCAAGCTTGTTGTGAAGAATTCTACAGGTAGAACTATTTACCTCATTGACATTATTTTGATTGTATATTCCTCTTTGCCTTTTGGCTATTTGTTATCTGAAATATCATAACTCCTTTGTCTATGGCACATTGAGAGTCTAGTTATTTTTAAAGAAACAAAGACATTAGAGAAGTTTGCTAGGTTGTTTGAGAGAAGTATAATTGAAGTAGAATACGGTTTCTTGGTATTTTTTGTTACATAGAGGATATTCAATTTGTTTCTCCGATATTGAATCCATTTATTAGTGCTTATGAAATCTGTAACTTTTTCTTTGTGCAGGCTTTTGGTCCACCGGCACTCGAGTTCGGTCATCCTGGCTTTTGCACTGTTGCTTGTATATAATGCGGGCACAGTATCTTTGTATATTGATTTGATCGCAAAGAAATAGAATAGAATGTGATCTTGTTGAAGATCGTAGAATTGGTTAGGTTAGCTGGATGCTTTTAACGGCTTTACATCCCCCATAAATAATACCTTTTGGGTTGAAATTTCTAATGATTTGAAGTGAGCTTCTTGTGTGATGGATCAAGGAGCGCGATGTGGCGTTGTTGTATTGCATCGCAGTATTCTTATTTTATCTGTAGATATGACTCAATTAAAGACATGATGTCAGTACATCCAATAAATCTGTTCATCCAAATGAACAGGACAAAATATTAATTACACTCAGATGGAAAACATAAGACGTTATTTCTCATTGCTTGATTCGTATTTTTATGCATGGATGATCTTGTCTTGAGTTTCACAGATGGAATATAACTGCTATTTTTCACTCAGCTGTCCATATTCTTGTAAAAAATAGCTTTGGTAATTTAGTAATAGATTTCTTGTTATGTCGAGCACAAATTTAACTATATGGTCAACAAAATGAAAAACACAATAAATCAAGCAAATTATTACAGGTATGGTTGTTTCACAGTTCAAATATTGGTACTGGTACTACGAATTTATATGTATTTAAACGGAAAAGTAACCAAGCGATGGTTCCTGTGCTGAAAGTAGTATGTTTAAAACGCATCGAAGGGTGACCCAAACACATTAACTTCTCGTTATAGAATATATTTTGCTTAATTCTAAGATTGATGTATACTTGAATTATCATGGGCCTCTGATTACAATTAATTTAAAAACGTTGACCTGAATCGTAATTTCCAAACGAAAATTTTCGAATTTGGGATGCTATATTTAGCAACTTTTTATATGACTTGATTTTATTTGTATATATAACGAGAAAAAGTAATTGAAAATAAAAAGAAAGAGATTTTTTAGAAAAATAACGTTTTTTATATTTATGCATATTAATAATTTTATTTATTTATTGAAATATAGGACACGCATTATAGGGTAGCAACCATAACTAGTTTTAACGGTTTTTGTGGGCATTTGATGTGAAGTTGGGCAATAACGTGAGTGAAGTGTTAACATCTAGTGAAAGAATGGTGAACCTCAAATAAGAAGGATGACGAGAAGGACGTCATCATGTATATAAAGGAACATTAAGTGTTGAATAACATTAATGAATTACAAATTAAATAGAACTTCAGTTATCATATTTGACAATAGTTGACCCTAAACATATTTGACAATAGTTGACCCTAAATATATTTGACGATGCCTCAAAATATAAGAGTTAGTGTGCTGTCTGTGTATACTTCTCACACCAATCAAGTAAAATTACAAATACACTTTTACTGTGAGCATCCTAAAAGATATATTTTTGAATGAAGTACCTTGAGTTAATGTGTATGACGTCCAATCAAAGACCAATTGTTGAGAGAACATGAAATCCAATGGCTGCTCGTACTCGGAGTAATAAGAAAAAGTTGAACAATGATGTTTCCAACTTTTCAGGGTTGAAAAAAGTTGTCCTAATGTAACCTGGTACACTGTGTCAGAAAGTGAGTATGGAAGTTTTTGCTTTTCATAAAAATATTTCTTAATCCATAGATAGACCTAATTTTTTCATAACATCGTGATTAACCAAAGAACTTACCAGATATTCTTAAAAAAATACAGCTTCTACTAACAGTGGTACACCTTGGTAACGTGGAGAACAAAAGGTACAGAGTATTCCAACCAGAAGCTGCAGCTTTTTCACAGACAGCCATAACATGGGACCCAGTTATCAGCACCGAACCCAACACAACCTTGGACAATTAGTTGTTCCCTTGACCGTACAACACCCAATTATGAAGAGAATTCTTTGTTCACGTGTTACCAGCCTGTACAAGCCCGTTCCCCTCCTAGCTTTGGTTTTTGTCTCTCATTCCTGACAAGCCATTATCCGACACCCGTATTTAGGCCAACCACCAAAGCAAATTCCTTTATCTGTTTAGGCACCAACACATGAAATGTTACGTTCATGCTCATCTTATCTTCGTTTGTCTCAGCGTACTGTGTACTGCGTGTCTCCCACTACAAATTATTACAAAATCCATTGACAATATTTTTGTTCCATAGCTTCAACATATGTTTAGACAATTTGCAGATATGGCAATGTCAAAAATGAATGCAAACACCCCCAAAATCATATTATGTAGTGCTACCAATCTCAAAATGACATGATGAGATAGGTTACTGTAGAAAAGTGTAACCTTTTACATATTCCGGCCTCTTTTTTTCCTTTTTCCTCTATTTTTTAAAAAAATAAAATAAATGAATATATAATTTTATGCAATTACATCTGAACAATATGCTATTTACAGAATTCCGACAGTCCCTAGTTAATAGCAATAAGAGGAACTCTGGAATCTCTCACTGATTGAGCGGCTTCATATGCCCCGATATGTTTAACATCTCCATTTGCATGTTTAGGAGATCTTGCATCCCAGAATGACCTCAACAATTCCTCAAACGATGGGGTTCTTAGTTCTTCTATGGATGAAACACTAGGTAAATTGAAGAGTCTCTTTCTTGGTGTTGAACAAGATGGTTCGTCGACCTGTATGGCACCGTTATTTAAACAAGATGGTTATAAACCAGTAACCAGTGTATTGTCGAGGCTAAAACATAATATACTTGAGTCCTTAAGTCACTTTCTTACCACGTATTCGTTGAGAAGGCATTCCCCTGCATGTTCAGTTATCTCTACAATTTTGTGGTAATGACCACCCTTCAGTTCTCTCAAATCACCACAGCAAGGAATAATCATAGAGTTCAGATTCCCACAAGCTTCATGATCAAGTTGCAATGAATCTGCAAGTGTTTTTAACTTTTCAGATGACGTTTATTGTATTATTTATACCTAGGTAACAATGATGACGCATAGATGTAACACAAAAAAATACTGACGATCAATGGATGAGTTAATATCCTTATTTGCTATTCCCGCATCTTCAAGTGTAGTTGACACGGCACTAGAGAAACGGGAACGTAGAGTTTGATTGGCTTCAATTCCTCCCCTGGCCACATAGCAATTCAAAAAAGGGTTAACAAAATGTGTTTTCTTTCATTTATCTTTATTGCGAAATACAAGACCTACCTAACAATAGTATCCACAGAAGCAGCATTTCTCTTCTCCAGACCAAGCAAAGACTCTTGAGCTTTTCTCCATTGTTGTGAACCTACTTTTGCCTTGTTGAGGCTGCAGTAGTTTTTGTTCAGTACAGGAATCGCTAAATAGAAGAGAATAATAGACTGGAAATATAATATGCATTATCCTAGCTCATACATACCAGATTTGAAGAACCTCCACAAGGTCTTTCTTCCCAGATTCTACAGCAGAGGTATCCTCCTGATAGTTGGATTCTGTTTTTTCCATGTGAACTCTCCATTCTGTCTTGACAGAAGAAGTGGAATCCTGCATGGTTAATGCTTCTTGCCGCAGTTTACTGGTTCTACAGTTTGCACTTTCTCTAAGATCATTGACTGTCATTTGAACCTGATATGATAAATATCAAAAGGAACGTTATGTTCATCATATGTACTCATGGACGCCATTAGTAGGTAAACTTAGCATATTTAAAAGCAAAGGTTACCAATTGTTTCTTTCTTGCATTTGAACTTGCTAGCATTTCTGCCACTTTCTCCAGTAGTTGCTTTTCTTCATATGCAGTACACTCCTAAAAAAGAATGAGAAGCATCAAAGGTTAGAAAAGAAAAATGAGTGTAAACCATATCAAACCATGATTTATGCAATTCTCCAAAAAGAAGGTACTCCGAGCACCTCAAACTTCTTCTCAAGTTCACACAATTTCTGATCATTGACCAATTGTGCTTCTTCCACAATTCGAGTCAGACTAGATGCATGCCTGTCTATTGTCTCAAAAAAGTTCACCGTTATTTTAGATACTGCCCGGGTACTCTCTACTGCTCTAGCATGCGCCTGAATGAAAAATAGCATAAAATTCAGGATATATATCACAGCAATTCAGTCAAAAAACTAAAAATAACAGACCTCTTGTTGTTGACGAGCATAAGCTGTTAAATTGGCCTCTTGCTTGTGGAGACTACTTTGAAGATCATTTAGTAACGAATCAGCTTCTAAGGCAATTCCTTTAAAAAGCTGAACCACATAAATTGAGTTAAAAAGGGACAGAAATCTTAATTAGAATCAACTTAAGGTTAAAGACAACTTACATCCTCCAAGGCAGATGAATGCTTGGCTACTTCAGATTTCAAGTCATCGTAAGTTAACTGGTTATTTACTTTAAGCTCCTCAGCTAAATCATCCAGAGCTTTGATACCAGAACCATACATGTTTTTCAACTTTCCTACTCGTTCTCTAAGATCTTCAGTAGCCTTCAAAATCATACCAAAATGAAGTTCACAAATCAGAAAACTGAAGTTTAACAAATGAATACAATTGCATCCTTTGTTAACCCACCTTTGCTTTCATTGATACAAAAGACTGCATATCTTCATCCATGTCTTTCAGTTGCTGCTCTTGATGCATTACTGAAGCTGAAACTGTCTTGTGCAAAACTTCAAGTTGTTGAGCTAACTGAGACTGGAATTTCTGGATAAGTATTCTATTTCCTTCTTCAATTTTATCCTTCCGCTCTGAAGGTTGGAAAAGGCAATTTCATCCATGATGTCAGACCCATGTGCTTCTCCAATTTTAGAAAACCACTAGAGAATTACACTCACCAATTTTTGAAAACAGGTTTGACACATCTGATGCAGCATTCTCAAGCTCTGATCGCAGTTCAATAGCATGCTCCACAAGTTCTTTCTCTGGAAAAGTTATGAAAATTTGTTGAAATTAAAAGATTGGAAGTATAATGATCTTACCTAAGGCATGAAACGAGTAGCATTTGAACCAACCCAGAAAACGTATCTAATAGGGAGCACACAAATGGCACAATTACTAACCAGATTTTAGGAGATTTGATATCAAAAATTCCTTTTCCTTAATTGTTGCATTTGCTTGTTTGTGCCTCTCCTCAAGATCAAACAACAACTGCTCAGTTTCTTCTAGACTTTTCTGAAAATACAGATGTCAGATGTAAGTTCAATTCTTGAATAGATAAAATGTCCAGAACTAAAGAATGCAGTTAGCACAGCCACTTTTACCTCAGTTTTTTCAAGTTTAATACTTAATTCAGCAGTCAAAAGTTGCTGAGAATTGTAGAGTTCTTGAAGCTCCATCAATTGCTACACACATATGGCCAGTTCGTGTTTCAATAGCTAAGTAATCAATAAACATAACAAATGTAGGAGTATAATTAATAATGAAATATACCTTATCCTTAGACTCTGCTTCTAGTTCCATGCGTTCTATCTTCTCAGCCATGGCCTAGAAAAACATAGTGAAAATTTAAGATTAGGAATATTTCCAGAATTATAACAGTATATTCATATATTTAAACACTTATTAGGAAACCTTCTTCTCTGCTTCTTCATGAAGGTAGCGATCACGTGGTATATAGATTCCATTCTTCTCTCTTGCTGCATACACCTCTGTTTAACATAAATAAGAAGAAAAAGACTACATTTCAGCACTGAACCAGAGGGAAAAAAAGGGAAAGAACAACCAACAGACTATTAGAGAAAAAAGAGCACCAATAAAAACAAAGGGACAGAAGCTACATTAATATGGAACGGTCAACAACCTTGTTTTAGTCTGTCAATTTCAGAATACAAATCCTTAATCATTGCAGATTTCATCATTTTCTGATTAATCTGAAAAAAAAAATAATCAACTTTAAACTATTAGACATGCTCTGCTACCTGATAAAAGGAGCAAAAGGTTGATCAAAACGAAGGAGCAACTATAAAAAGTCACCTCTGGTTTGTTCTTGATATTTTTTGCACGGTGTGCATAATCCAAGGTACTAAGGGTTTCTTCCAGACAGTGAATGGAAGGGGATATTGTTGCAATAATGCACGTTTTGGTTTTACCACCCAAGGAATCCCTCAACAATCTGGTTAATTTGCTATCCCTGATATAGTAAGATATATCTTAATAATAAAATCACTCTCCACATTTAAAAATAATCAAAAAATGAAAAAGAGATTTGACTAGAAAAGTTGCAGTTACTCATACCTATATGGAACATGACCTGAGTGCTCAACTAGAGCATTAATCACTCTACCAAGTGTAAGCAAGCTTTTATTAATCTCCCCAGCCTCCCTTGCTCTACTCTGCAAGTATTATTTTTTTTCATAGTGAAGCTCCAAAGTAATGATTTTTTTCAGACAAATGCCATAGAACGAAGAGGCAGAGATGATGTCAGCAGTGAAAAACACTAAATAAATAGACAAGGCCCAAATGGTAATTCAATTTCAGAAATACAGTGAAGCGATATTAACACAATTTAGACACTATTAATATTCTTACATCCCGACTACTATAAGTTATCTCCCAGGAAGTATGTCAAACAGAGGTTTTCACATTTTTACCATTTAAATGCATGTGCCAACATTTAATCATCTGTACCTCTCTTGCACCAGATCGTGAAATATTCTCAGAGCCTGCAAGATCCACAAGATTTAGCTTCCCGCATTTAATCATTTCCTCACCCTCTGGAGTGGATTCCTTAATATGAATTGTGATAGAAAATATGGAGTGAGAACGACTGCTTTGTTTGTTGAGAAGAGTCTCAGCTGTACGCCTCTTTGCAGAACCTTTTTCCAATATCTTGTAAATTTCATTTGCAGAGCAAACAATCTCTTCTTCCAAACCCCTGACAAAAACACCCCCCTTCCCGTCCTCCATTAGAGCAATTGGTTTCCTAGACTTGTCATCTATAAATTTTGTTGTCTCCTCAGGGGCCAAAAGATCACTTATTTCCTCATTGTAAAGCTCTAGAAACGTTACTTTCATGTTATACTCGGCATTCTGAGCTTCCAATATATCAAAAATCTGTTTCACAGCTCTCGGGATGACACCAGCATCACTCGGAAATTCGCCATTCTGCAGAATCAAGCAGCAAAGAAAGAAAGAAATTTCAATACAAAGCAATGAGAAAATAACAGAGTTTATTAGGTGACATGAATAACCTTCTTTCTTGCACCTCCTTCCATTGTGTAAGTCTTCCCTGTCCCGGTCTGTCCATACGCAAAAATAGTGCAGTTATAGCCCTCGAGCACTTCATACACAATTGGAGACACTGCCTGCTCATACAGCTCTTTCTGTTGAGAGTTAGGACCAAACACCTACGCCAAAATAGCCCAAAATCAGCATAATCGCACGGTACAATCTTATCAAGATCATGATTACGATTGATAAGAGAGTAGGTACGTAGTAATGTCACAATAATTAAAGAACTCCGAATTCAAAATTTAATTCCTCAACGTTGTTGTCTTCTGGAAATCTGAAAGTACATTTAATGAAATTCTCTCTCCTAACTCGAGCCTTCAATGCATAAGCCGTTCAATTTACAACAACACTTTATTATCCTCAATTCAAAGAGCACAACAATAATTTTAAAAAAAAAAGGAAAATGCAGAAAACCTTGTCAAACGCGAAGGTTCTATCGATCTGTTTGTTGGCGATGCTCTGAACAGCTGAAACCTCTCGTCTACCTTCGTTACACGATATCACAACCGGCGTGTGCAGCCTCATTTCATCTTCACTCAACGGCCTGCAGAAACGACACCGATTTTATTTCATTTCACTTTTCAGTTTCGGAGCCGTAAAACGCTAAACAAGCTCAATGACCGAGTCAGCGACGAGTTAGAGCGAGTCAAACTCACCTGCACCGTACGAGAACCTGCACATTGACGCCTTTGTCCTTATCATACTTGCTGTGAGTGCTGGAATTCGAATCCGCAGATCGCAGATCTCGCGCCGGCTTATCGCTGGAGCGCGGCGTCTGCGACGGTGACAACGGTATCATTCCGCCTGCTCCTCTTCTCTGCTGCGCCTCCATTGCGGTTCCACCTTCTAAATCGGTTCGGCGAATCGCGATCAGTGAAACGCTTCTTCCGGCGTCCTCTCACTGCGTGCGATTTGCGGTGCGATCCGCGCGACGGAAGAGTGAAAGTGTGAGAGTGAAGCTGCGAAGAGAAGAATGAAATGTGCGGATCGTGCAGGAAGAATAATCCGCTGCGGAGTTGAAATCGGAAGTTACAGTGTGCCGGCCTTCTAGTGTGTTCTGTTTCAAACGGAACTTCACGTGAGAAGTGGTGGAGTCAAAGACTGTTCACATTACACACAACACAACCAATGCCTTTAAGATATCTTTCTTACTATTTTTTATGCTTAATGTGTATATATCTAATAGTATCAAGAGAGAGTACCTCTTTTGGGAGCTGAAAGGGAAAAAAAAAGTGGTGCAATTAGACAAAAGTAAATTATTAATATAAAAAAGGAAAATGGAAATTGAATTTTGAAGATCGTTGAGGGGCGTTTGAAAATAAGTGACGGAAAGTTATCAGGAGAAGGACGGGGATGACGGCGTCTATGTGGGACGTTTCACGTATCATATCATCCGACCGTTATAAAGAGGAGAAGCTAGGTAAATAGAATTTGTTTACATTTTTTTTTTTTGAATTTTTTTGAATTACAATTTTTCCGAATTCAAGAGCTTTTCTAAGTGCGATTAGATTTGGGATTACACTTGCTTTAAGAAGAAGTAGGTCCCTTAATCACAGTTTTAGAATTAGGTTTTTCCTGCGATTATTGCGTGGAGTTATTGTTCCTATTATGATATGATTCTCCAAAGAAAAAAGGTTCCTATCACTGAGGAGAAAAGCACGCGAAATGCCCAAGGACCCACTGCATGATTGGTTGCTTACAAGGAAATTACACACTGATAATTGATTATATTTTTTAATCTTCCCTTGCTGAATAGTGTAATAAGGGTTTTTTTTTAAGTTGAATAGTCTAATAAGGGTTTTTTTTTTTAAGTTTGGTTTTCATATTGATTTGTTCGATATCTCATATCGATTAAATATTAGAGTTTTTCATTGTATATAAGTGAGTGCAGACTTCATCTCATGAACTGATTTTATAGGGTTGAGTTAGGCTTAAAATCCACTTCTTAATATGGTATCAGAGTCATCTCGAGTCTATCCTAACGTGCTTGTTGGACTTATCAGGTCACCCACTATCAAGTTGTTATTGGACCATCCATAATATGTTATCTCAAACATGAGTTGACAGTCTCGACGTGAGGAGTGTATTAGTTAAGAGTGAAATGTTGGAAGTATTTATCTTCCGAGATTGGGTGGAGTTGAGATAGGATGGAGCATAATTAAGTGGCTGGTATTGTTGAAATCTTCCTCGTTCTTGTCTTTGAATAGAGAACATGATGAAAGCAATGCAAAGTTAAAGTGAAAAATTTGATGAAAAATGTTAGAGAAAGGAAACGGGAGAAGGAAGTTTGGTGGCTGAGGAAAGAAAAGACAGAGTGGGGTTTAGCATTGTGGTATAGTAGTGGTACAAGTTACCCCACTTGATAGAGTGAGCCACATGCCACTTGGTTTCTGTGATTCTATCTTCCATTCCTTTTTCTTCCTTTTCGTTTCTTAGTACCTTCTAATCTCATGACTCAATATGTTTAAAATTCATATCAATCAGCAAGATTTTTTTGTCTAACACATTATTTGAAATTTAGATAAAAACTTAAAATGATGGAGTTATTCACAAAATACAACAAGCTTTGGGAGTTAGCCATGCCGCCAAAGACTATATTTGATTTATGGTTGAGCAAAACGCAAATTGGCGTGAACCGAAAGGAAAAGATTTTTCTTTTCACTCATGATGTTTAGACTATGTGTCAAAGTAAATCATCATCCAAACTAGTGCAAGTAAATAATCATCCAAATTAGTGTAAGTAGAGTTCTTCTTCGGAATCAGATTATATAATGGATGGTCATCAACAAAATTAGTAGAAGTATAGTTCTATTTTATGAATGTAATGGTCTGATAAGGGATGATGAGTGACATGTGTACTGTGAGGATAGTGAGGGATTCAGATACTACTTATGTTTGTTGATGAGTGGTTGATGTGTCGGTGATCTTTATGTTTCCTTCTGTCTCCTTCCTTTAATGTTGGCGCTCAGTCGGTTGGAAATATCTGTGATTGCACTCCGACACTCAAGTCAATTTTTTGTTAAGAATGTGTTATATTGGGATGTGAAACTGTACCTTACTCTTTTATCATGCCTCTTTTCTACAAGTGTGTCATTTTTTCCCATCTGTTACATGTTGGGAATATTTCTTAGATCTTTTAGGTTGCATCATCATATGATCAATCACAGTTTCTTAGATCTTTTAGGTTGCATCATCATATGATCAATCACAGTGTCGACGGATACAACTTGATCTATCAAACAAACTCATATTAAAATAAATTTAAAATGATTTTAATATTATTTTAAAAAATAAAATTTAAATTTAACTTAATTTTTTGAAATTGACTCATAAAATTAGGTTTGTACTCATTCACTTCTATTTATTGGTATATCTCTAGTCGATATGAGATTTTTAAACATTTTCAACTTTTTTTTTAACATTTGGTAGCCACACCTAATCTGGTAAATAGATAATAAATACTACTCTATATTTTAAATGTCATGTGTATTAATTAATTGTCTTAGTATATTAAACGGGTGATTTAAAAATATATACAATTATTATTATCAGCCCTAATTGTAGCAGTCTAACTTCACATTAACATGGCCTGCATCCTACCCAAAAGAAAAAAAAAACACGGCCTGCAACGTTGTTTAACCCGAAAACGACTTCAAACCATCATCTTGACATCAATGACAGCATGGGAGGGACCATTTTCACAAGTAAGATTAAGATTGGATTTTAATTCCCCAAAACTTTAAGGTTAACCCAATCAAATTGTTAAACCAATTTATAAAGCAATATTGATACTTATTTATATGGAGATTGGGAAAGAACAGTATGTGTCAGTGGTAAGCAAACATATAGGTATCCACTTTTCAACAGGTGAAATGTGGTCATGTGAAAAAAAGAGGAAGTTACAGCATAAAGTTAAAAGTGTATATATACTGATGCAGAATCCACCACCCCTCTATTAATACGATTATTTATAGGAACACTATCCTTAAATATTGTTACTTAAGACACACTCTATCTCTGTCTATGCTTCGTATGTACCCTTCACGTCACTGTTCCTTTTAGTTTGCTGACAGATGGATGCCTCTTCTCTGACATCTACACATGACTAGGTTCTCTGTGTTTGCTCCTCACAAATTTGTTCTCCACCTTTGCCATTTTTGCAAACATAAAAAAATTTCAGTGCCATTTTTGCTCTCGGAAAGTTCGTAAATCAGTAACACCAACCATACTCTTCCGTATTCCTTCAAATTAAGCAAGCTAGGTTATTAAGGAAAATTTAGAAATCACTCCAACCTAATACAAATATAAATTGTCACAACCTGCCAATATAAATTTCCTTTCTTAAGCATAAATAAAGTTTAGTTATAATGTATTATATAATTAATGTAATTTTTTAAACTTATTCTTAAGATAGCTAATTTAAAAAAACAAAACAAATGTTTCTATATATTATGTGATCTAATGCCCCGTATCTTATTTATTTTATTTCCATTTTTATTAAAATCATGTGCAAATATAATTATGACTTAATATTTATATATTTTACAGTTGTTTTTCTTATTAACACGGTATTTTCTCAAAACTATAAATTTATAATTTAGTTAAAATATAGTTTGTATCATACTTTTATAATATATAATAATTAAACCATTCAAATTTTGAA
>Ga0123341_1001248_pt1 | contig 18566 bp, 13 predicted proteins | sample Turbeapinknodule_FD_89959 | JGI IMG/M metagenome (GOLD analysis project Ga0123341, IMG submission 89959) | Root nodule microbial communities of legume samples collected from Mexico - Turtle bean Mexico pink nodule | ecosystem: Host-associated > Plants > Roots > Nodule | place: Mexico: Nepantla...
AACTGGTACCGATACAAAAATTATACATAATTTTTTCTAAACCCAGCCTGTCAAAATTAGTTTGTGTTGTGAGCGGGGCAAATTCAGTGAGAGCAAACCATGAACAGCCCTAGTGCTGCGGAGTAGCAGAATCGTCACCAAAGCCGCTACCCTTCAATCTCTATTTCATTTCACCGTCACGTTTTTCTTCCGGATTCCACAATCTCTCTCAGGTTCGTTTCTTCTTTCGTTCTTCGGCGTCACACTGTGGAACTGTAATTTCTCTTTGCAATGTCAGCATCATCTTTAGTTCTTCCCTATTTAGTCGCCAATTGTTTAACGTTACGCGCGATTTTTTTGGAATTGAGTGGGAGGGAGCTATCTAATTCGTTCTCGCAACTGCTTTTACCTGCTTAATTGTTGTTTCCGAATTTCGTTCTCGTCAGTGAAAGTAATTTATTGATTAAACAACTGTAGTGAACACTTGCTTGGTTATCACTAGGGCAATTTTGTTTATGCGCAGAAGAAAGGGGTTTCTGAGAGGCTGTATCCTAAATGGCAAGATCTAAACGACGACGGTCGGGTATTAGTGGTAGCAATGTCAGACCGAGAATGATTTTTCAGCCTATTATAGAAGATGGAGTGTTTCGTTTTGATTGTTCTGTAAAGGTTAGAGAAACAGCATCTCCCAGTATTTCTTTTGTGAATAGCAAGGACAGAGACACACCTCTCTCTACTGAGAAGGTTCCTCTGTATAACCCTACGTTTGAGATTCGATTAGAGCAGCAGATTGTCAAACTTGAGGTCAGTTACTTTTTAGCTTCTATCTCATATCTATTGGTCGTCAACTTGTCATCTTTCAGGTGCTGATTATCTTTTTGGTTAGGAGGTGTTTGTTTCTTGTCTTTTTTTTTCCCTTGTGTAATTTGCTGCTGTTCATGCCATTTCCCCTGTCTCCAGAAATTGATTGAATTTGTTTCTGAACCAGCTGCCTGTAGGTTCCTCCCTTTATGGAACTGGAGAAGTTAGCGGACAGCTTGAGAGGACGGGCCAAAGAGTTAGTCAATCTCATGGAATTTTGCGTTTTAGAGAGATTTATTTAGTAGGTGCTCATCCGTTAAGTTTCATTTGCAGGTTTACACATGGAACACTGATGCATGGGGTTATGGACCTGAAACTACATCCTTGTACCAGTCACATCCATGGGTGTTAGCTGTTCTTCCAAATGGTGAGGGACTAGGAATCCTTGCTGACACTACAAGGCGCTGTGAGGTGCTGTAACATTTGGCTTCTTTTCATCTATAACCCCAAAGAGAGATGTTTATGCTGTTATATTAATCTGTTTGGTGATTATTTGTTTGTTTGTAAGCAGATTGATCTGAGGAAAGAATCAACAATACAGTTTGTTGCTCCATCTCCATATCCTGTCATTACATTTGGTCCTTTTGCTTCACCCACTGAAGTGTTAATTTCTCTATCAAAAGCAATTGGTAATTTTCTAATAAAAATAAATAATAATTATTGTAGCTCCATGGAAATTATGTCTCTTCATTTTGGTCGAGGGATTCAACATAAAATGTTATGCAATTATTTTGTTTGTAAATATTTAAGTCTGTCCTTACTTATGGAGAGTAGTCCATATCTATAGAAGAACCTCTTACCTGTAGTTGACCCGCAATTAATGATTTCATATAACATTTGTTAATGTTTTATGTGTGTACATAAACATTTGTTAGTATGCTTTTATTATACTTGGAATTGGAGCTTATAAAATTTATGTCTAAAAATAAAGACGTTATCAGTCAATTATATTCATAATATTATGCTTATTTATTTGTGTTCTTCAACGTGAGTTTACTATTATCTTCTATTTTTTATCTGCATAACTATGATTTATGTACAAGATTCAAGAAGATATCCTTTTCAAATTAAAATTCCATACATGTATTAGGTTGTGGACATTATTCTGAAAAACTTAAAAAGTTTTTTTCTTTGTCAGGAACTGTATTTATGCCCCCAAAATGGTCTTTAGGCTATCATCAATGCCGTTCGAGTTATTTATCTGATAAAGTTCTGGAGGTACTTGGTTCTTTCTCTATAGTGATGATTCTGGGATTAATTGCATTCATATATGTTCAAAGTTAGAGTGCAAGACTCTAAATATGACATGTGTTCCCAGTTGCCTTTCGTTGCTATATATGCTTTTTGTTTTTTTTCTATTTTTTTGGTTATGAAAAAATGAAAATCCTTTTATGCTTTGTTTAGTATACCTGTATTTAATACATGATATATCTGGGATTTTCGGATGAGATGATAACATTCGTGTGCTTGACATAAGCAGAAGAATGTTGCAGGGTATCAGATTTCTTCGTTTTTGGGTATACCTTCCTATATACAAGGGAATCTGAGAGGATTAGGAATCTTTTGCATACAAATGCAGTTAGCTAATGCACTTGCTTTTGAATATGAAAATCAGTATGCACTGAAAAATGTTGTCATTACACCATGCTCTAGGGAGTCTGTAATAAATTTCAGCTTTCATACTTAACATCAATGACAATTTTTCATGTATACCAGATAATTATGTTTATATGCAGACATTCAAAATACCTAGGAATTTAGGAATTCTGCATCGCTATCAACTTAGTTTCATTCTAACTTTATTGGTTTTCAGTTATTCCAAAGCATGTTTGATTTGCTAACAATTAAATTTTGCAGGTTGCAAAAACGTTCCAGAAGAAGAGCATACCTTGTGACGTGATATGGATGGAGACTGATTACATGGATGGTTTTCGTTGTTTCACATTTGACAAGGCAGGTTTATTTTACCCATGGAAAATGATCAATTATAATTTTACAGTATGATAATTTTTTCCTTTAGATCTTTCTAATAATTCACTTGAATTGATTTAGTGCTTGGTACACGTATTCCATGTCCTGTGTTTCACATGTTAAAGTGATGTATTGCATAGGTTGTATAATATAAACTTCTTTTATTGGATAACATTGGTTGGTTGTCCAACCTGCACTGTTGATTTTGAAAATACTTAGTTAAATTTTGGTTTGGCCACTTTAGTGTCTGACTATAGTTTTTTTGTCTAAAAAAGTAAGTATTGTGATATCTTTCAGGACCGTTTCCAAGATCCCGGGTCTTTGGTGAAAGATCTCCATTGTAGTGGTTTTAAAGTCATTTGGATGCTTGATCCTGGAATTAAGCAGGAAGAGGGTTATTTTGTATATGACAGTGGTTCTAAAAATGATGTTTGGATCCAAAATGCAGATGAAACTCCTTTCGTAGGTATGATTTTTTTTTCCTTTTACACTAATATTTCTTTCCTTCATGCATGGCTTCTTCTTCTTTCCTTTCTATGATACATGATCCCATATGTGCATTCTTAGGGGAGGTGTGGGCTGGGCCTTGCGTTTTCCCTGACTATACACAGTCAAAAGTTCGTGCATGGTGGGCAAGTTTAGTTAAAGATTTCATTTCCAGTGGTGTTGATGGTATATGGAATGATATGAATGAACCAACTATTTTTAAGGTAATTCCATCATCCTTAGTTTCATTTCATTGAATAATATGAAACAATATTTTGATACAATCCTACTCATTGTGACTCCTGATTTGTTCCATTTCTACCTTCACTTCTTTTTTTCCAGGTTGAAACAAAAACAATGCCTGATAGCAATGTTCATAGAGGAGATAGTGAACTTGGAGGCTGTCAGAATCATTCTTTCTATCACAATGTAATATACTTTACCCTTTTTGTGATTTTGGACTTGCATTTTATTTTACCATAAGATTGTTGACAAAGCAAATATGAAGTGTTTGAAAGAATGATTATATAATTAGACACTGTCTGCATCTTGATTCTTTTGTTAGTGTTTGAATTTTGATTTGTTAAGTGTTTTGATTCTTACTCTTTAGTTATGAAGTTTTGTCAATTATTATGATTGTTCACTATAGGTGTATGGTCTTCTGATGGCAAGATCAACCTATGAAGGCATGAAACAAGCTAATGAAGAGAAGCGTCCTTTTATTCTTACAAGAGCTGGATTCATTGGCAGCCAAAGGTATGCAGCAACATGGACGGGTGATAATCTTTCAACCTGGGAGCATCTTCATATGAGTATCTCCATGGTACTTCAGCTGGTATGATTTCATTACCGTATCATTGTGATCTTATGTTGTCTTTGTTCCATTAATTTACTTCTGCAATTTCTTGTGAAACATTTATGGATACACAGTATACGTGTAGCAAGATTATAACAAATTGTTGTTAGCTTAAGTTTTGGAAACATCTGTTGCCCAAATGATAATTGATACATTTTTCGTTAGTGCTACATGATACTGCTCTCATAAGACAAGCAAGTAGCTGTTGTGATCATGAAGTCTACATTAGATAATGATGTGGATCATCATCCTTATCCATTTTCTTATAATGTTGTGATGTGTATTATTTTTTATGATGCTATTGGCATTGAATATTTGCAAGTTTCTTATAATGTTTGAAAATGTGGTTCAGTTTCAGAAGAATTAAGATGTTATTATTGTCTTACTACAGTGTAATATTTACTTCAAATTTAAACAGAAAGCCCGAATGACTGGAAATAATATCATCTCTGAATAATAACTCTGATTGAATTGCAACTCTACAAAAAGTACGTTATTTTAGCAAAAATAAGTGTTAGATGTAATTTATAATCATTCATGTAGCAACAACAGATTGGGTTTAAGGGTTAGTTTCTCAAAACGTGGTGAACTAAGTTTCAAATCTTTGTTTTTTATTGTCCAACCATGCCTTGAACATGATTATATTTGAGCCACACGTGAAATGAAAAATGTTGAAAATTTCAAGACCACTACACTAGAGATTTATAAGTGGCTGTAAATCTCATCTTACAATTGTGAAGTTGAGTTAAACTTAAAGTTCACTTCCTAAGATGGTATCAGATTCTATCCTATCGATATTTGTTGGACCTATCTGTCACTCACTACCAGGTTGCTATCGAATCACCCCCCCTTAGTAATTGTGGGTTGTTCAAACTTGAAGTCTAAAAGGGCTCTTGCATGGTGTGTGTTAGATATATACAATATAAACTCGTTCATTTGTCTTCACCTTGTAGTTTAAGCTCCTGGGAAGTTTAAGACATTAAATAATCACTTTGAGTATATGTTTTACTTCCCTTAATAATATTCTTGCCTTCTATTCAGGGACTTAGTGGTCAGCCACTTTCAGGTGCTGATATTGGTGGATTTGCTGGAAATGCAACACCTAGACTTTTTGGAAGGTGGATGGGTGTTGGTTCCTTATTTCCCTTTTGTCGAGGGCATTCTGAAGCTTGTACCACTGATCACGTACCTTGGTCTTTTGGGGAAGAGGTTAGTTCATCTTTTTATATTCATGTAGTTTTGCAACTTGTTGTATGTTGGATATTTATCTAAATTCTGAGTTGAAAATTCATGTCAATATGTATCACTTGGAGGAAGAAATAATGAAGGCCTTATATTGAGCTTGATCATTCCTTTGTATGAACTAATGATTTCGAGTTAATAAGAAAAAGGTACTTAAGCTCTAGGGCTGCATTTGTTATTGATTTATTCCACTTTTACTTTTATTGGAAAGTTGTCTTAATCAAGGGCAGCCCAAGCTTACCTTAGTTGTGGCCTTTTTGGGGGCTACGTAAATAATAGTTGAGTCTCACATTAATTAAAAATATGATTTACGTAAAAATTTAAAATGTTTGGACTCCAACCTTGCAAGAAAGATTTGTATGGTTGAGTTAGATGCTAAACCCAAATTCCAATATGGTATAAGAATATTCTTAGATCTATTGTTGAGCCAGTTGCGTCCACGCTTCAGGCAGTGTGTTAAAGCTGCCTTGGGGTTACTCGTAGCCAGCCATGGTTGCAACCTCAAGGGTGGGTGACGTTTACACTGACTATAGTTATGCCTTAATAAAGATTGAGTGATCCTGACCTTGAAAATTTGTTTGAGGTTGAGTTAGGTCATAAGCCATAATTCTAAGAAGTTTTAAAATTTTCTAGGGTTATTTTTTCCCCTCTAATGGAACTTGATATCCATTGGGTGTATATACTTATTTTTAATTCAATTTTGAAGTATCTAGGAAGGAGGACATGATAAAAATACCACACTCATCATCGTGAATTCGGTTAAATAGCATTTACCTGTGATTTTATTCTGCTACTGGCCTAATCCGTATGTTATTCTTGTCGCGGTAATTTGTTATTAGTCTTGCTAGGACCTTCTCTGACTATATTATGCATGACTAGTATATTTCTTGAATAGAAAAACATTTAATTCTAATCTATGCAAACCTAGCACTGTCTGATAAAGGCCTAGAACACATTTCTGTGATCAATGAAAAAGATGTGACAATTTACAGCCCTTATGATTCTCACAAACTGCAATAGTGTTCTGTAATTTGTGCCTCACTAACGTCAGCTCTAACATAGTGTGAAGAAGTTTGCCGATTGGCATTGAAGAGGCGATACCGCCTAATTCCCCTTATCTACACTCTTTTTTATTTTGCTCATACACGGGGCACACCAGTGGCAACCCCTACTTTCTTTGCTGGTGCGTTCATGTTCTGTCTACTTCTTCTAATGTTATTGGTTCTATTTTGATCTTGGATCTTTCTTCATCTGCACAATTTTTATATACTTATTATGCTTTTGCAGATCCAAAAGATCCTAGCCTGAGGAAGCTTGAAAATTCGTTTTTGCTCGGTCCAGTCTTAGTGTATGCAAGGTTCTTCTACTTTACTTGTCTATCACCAATTTAGATAACACTACTATTTTTTGTAGAGATGCCTTCGCAGGAAATAGACTGGTTTTCCTAGTGCTTCTATGCATGTTGGCTGCAAATTTGATGTAGTTTTTAGTGACACCCAAAGGGTGAATCATACTTTTTTTAACCTTTTACTTTTCTAATTTGTAAAAAAATTAAATCTACTCATGGTAAATCCCATTTTATGTTCATTCTTCAGTTTTTTAATAAGCAGGAAACATTAAATTCATTAATATGGATATTCGGTGGTACTAGTTAGCACAAGCAAAGCAAAAATAAATAATTGTAATATAAATCCCCACCTATCTATGTTTGTTGAGGCTTTATATACATTGTTTATGGATATTATCTACTGGTTTCTGCTCCTTTTGTGTTTATATGCTTGTCTTTAAATATAAGCTGATTCCTCATTTAACTTTTAGCTAACCTTTTTCATTTTGCATTATTGATGTACTTAAGTATGAAAAATATGAGAAAGAATGCTTAACAAATCAATGCATCTCTTGGCTAATTCATGTTAGAGATACAAAACAAAATAGGAAAAGACTACACCTAAGTGACAGATAGGTATATACATAAATAGGTTAAACTGTTCTAACAAATTAACCTGTTCAAACAAGTCAAACAATTCTATCACTCTTTTTTCAAGCTGGAGCATACATATTATATTTACTGAGCTTGGGATATTGAAGTGGAAGTACTCTCAAAGACTTAGTTAAAATATTTGCAAGCTGATCATGGGAGCTAACAAATTTCGTGCAAATTTTTGTGGACAACAACTTCTCTTGAATAAAATGACAATCAATTTCTGTGTTTGATTTTTCATGAAATACATGCTTGGAAGTAATGTGAAATGGAAGTAATGTGAAAAGTTGCCTCGTTGTCACAATACATTCTCATTTGCTGAATTTAACTAAATTTTAGGTATTGGTGGATTTGTTTTATTTGCACAAGTTTACAAGTGAATGACACTATCACCCTTTATTCAACTTTGACACTAGATTGAGCAAACACATTATGTTTTTGCTTCTCCAAGAAATAATATTGTTGTTAATGAAAACATGATAATGTGAGTGATATAGCACTTCGATGATGAAGACGAGGAGCCTGCATACCACTTTAAGGGCAAAATATAAGTGAGGTCTAGTAATAGTGAGATAAATAAGTTTTCCAACAAATCTTTTATATCTCGATTGACTTATAATGTGTATGCTTTGAGATGTGGTTTGATTTGGAGTGTCACAAGCGGGGAATGACAATGGTTCAACTAATGGGACATGTAAGACTTGTTTGAGAAGACTAACATCTTCTAGGGAATAAGGAAAGAAAAGAGTCTCTTTACATGTAACTTTTAGTTTTTGGAGAATAACATCGACACCCCTTTTGGAGACAAGTACATCCCCAGAAAACACATTTGATGGCTCTTGCATATTATTAGAAAGTAGATTTTAAGCCTAACTCAACCCTACAAAACTGACTTGTAAGGTGAGGGTTTGCACTCACTCATATACTATAATTTGTCTTTGTTTTAGTTGATGTAAGATTTCCAACACACCCTCTTATGTCTAGGACTGAACATCTCAAGCGTGTGATTAAATATTTGTGAGTGGTCCAATAACAATTTGATAACGGATGACATCGTAGACTTAATAAATTTTGTTAGGATGGACTCTGATACCACATTAACTTAACTCTACAAAACCATTTATTAAGGTGATGTTTACATCCTTTTACATACTTAAATTTGTTCATATCTCTGGTCGATATGGAATCTCCACAAGATAGGTCCTCGTGTTGAAGAGTGGACATCTTGAGTGTGAGTTAGATATTTTTGGTGGTTCGATAATGGTCTGATAGTTGGTGTCTCCTTAGACCCAATAAACCTTGCTAGAATGGATATTGAAAAGAAATATTTAGTCATTGTTGCTTTGATTCATAACAAAGAGAACTTGTTTAGCAAATAAAACCAAAAAAAAAAAAAAATCAACTTAAATTGGATTCAAATGAGATGTCACCACCCCTTTGAATGGGCGACAACAACTTGGCCCACCACATACCTCGATGAAGATGGAAAACAATGACAATGGCAACTATTAACGAGGTAATGGAAAAAAGGCTCTCAAGATCAGGAACTTTGATACGAAGTTGAATTATGTAAGACAATAATGAATTATTTTATTGATGACAATCACCAATTACATTATCATCATTTGTATTTGTAATAATTAAAACCTTTAAATAAACTATGCTGAAATGAATATGAAGATTCTGAAGATATTTTCCTAATTACTATGGAGATATTGAAAATATTTTTATCCTAATAATATGCTATTTACAACAATTAGGCTTTTCATTGATGAAACTTGACCAGTGAGGATTTAATCTCAATCATGATCTAAATTTGGGTTTGTGGCACAAATCTATTTCCTCCTAAGTGTTCAACTTTGTTTGATGGTATTTTACTATCAGCATCTTCCAAGTGATCATGGGGACCTTGGTCGAGAAAGAAAAAATCATCAAATGCAAACCAAGAGAGATTGTATTTGCATTAAGGTTTTATGAAGTAATTGTGTTGTGGGAGTCCCATAAACGGTGTGGTAGGTCTTGAAGACATTTTTTATTGAAGAAGGTACAAAAAATGGATATGAGAGGGACAAGGGAGTGCACCCTATGGGTTGAAACAAACACGAGTGGAAAATTAGAACCAATGGTTGAAACAGGGACAAGGGAAGCTAGCTAACCTTATGGACACTGATGTCATTGCTCTATTGATCAAAGGGCGATGCATGGCTTTTGCACTCCTGGTTGGGGTACACGCTAGAGAAAAATGATTGTGGCTATCAGTGGCGATGGTGAATTGTGGGATCTCTGTTGTGTGATGTGACGAACACGTTTAGGTGCATGTCAAACAAAAATGATGTTGTTGAGAGATGCATGCCAACAACAAGTGTTGGTATTCTCACTAGACTATAATAGGCGTACCGAGATGACCTCGTTCTAATACCACTTAGAGAATGGAAAAATACGAAAGAATGCTTAAGAGATTAATACATCTCTTAGCTAATTCATGTATTTCTTGAAAGGATTAGTGACAAAATAGGTCACGGAGGATAATACTGCTTTGGTAGATGACCTAACTCTTGATACCATTTAGAGAATGGAAAAATATGGAAGAATTCTTAAGAGATTAATGCATCTCTTAGCTAATTCATGTATTTCTTGAAAGAATCAGTGGCAAAATAGGTCACGAAGGATGATACCATTTTGGTATCTTGTTTAGAATAGAGAAATCAAGAAGGGATGTAATGAATTTTGTCCTTTGATATCATATCTTTGACATTATTATAAGAGTCCTTCCATCAGATATACACACTAGATCTGAAAGGACTACACCTAGGTGATAGTCATGTATGTAGTACAATTCTACCTGATGTTAATGTTAAAATATGTGTAATATTTTCTCTTATTCATTAATACTGCATATTTATGAGTATATGTGGTCTTAGGATCTCTGGTTTTTCATTTTATTTTGTGTCACAGCCCTCATGTTTAATTATATTTAGAAATTTGATAAAAAAAGGCTGTATAACACCCATTAGTTGTGCTTGATTTAACATGTTTTTATTTTGATCAGCACCATACATGCACAGGGGTTGGATAAATTGGAGATTACTTTGCCTAAGGGGATATGGTTGCGTTTTGATTTCAGTGATGCACATCCGGTACTTTGTTTTTCATGCACCTTTTATTTGTATTTTACTTTCGTAATATTTTAATTTATTTTCTTTCTTTCGTTTTGTTTCTCTTGGGGGCATGTCAGGATTTGCCAGCCTTATACTTAAAAGGTGGCTCAATTATTCCAGTGGGCCTCTCTGTTCAGCATGTTGAAGAAGCTAATCCTTCAGATGACTTGACTCTTTTTGTGGCTTTAGACGAACATGGTAAGTGAATGCATTAAATTTTTACTGGAAACATGATTGTACAACTATCTGGATAAGGTCTGTACTCTTCAGATAACACCTTGCTCTTTAAGGAATTGTGGATATAATTAACTGAGAATTCGAAAGAAATTATGCGGAGCTAATTTGAGTTTGTGAAAACAGTTTATCCCCTATAAGTTTTTGCTTATGTTGATTAGCTTCTTGTTGCAACTTATCAAAATAAGCTCTTTTTAACACATGAAAGTAAATTTGATGGTGAAATTTATGGCATAAGCAGTGTTTGATTGCGTTGTTTATCCAAATGTACCCTTAATCACTGGCAGGAAAAGCTGAAGGTGTTCTTTTTGAGGATGATGGTGATGGATACGAGTTCACAAAAGGAAATTATTTATTAACACATTATGTGGCTGATCTTAAATCATCAGTTGTTACTGTGAGTGTACACAAAACTGAAGGATCATGGGAAAGGCCTAAACGCCGTCTGCATATTCAATTATTGCTGGGTGGGGGTGCAATGGTATGTGTGTTTCTGTGAGATGAAACTACAACGATTTTGAAACTCATGTATAGAAAGCATCTTTAAAAACAGTGCTTGATTCTATCCTTTATTGAGTATAAACAGCTTGGTCTTAATATTTGTATGGTCATGTTTTATAAACAGCTTGATACATGGGGAACTGATGGAGAAGTTCTGCAATTAATCTTGCCTTCTGAAGACGAGGTGTTGAAGCTAGTATCTACTAGTGAGACACAGTACAAGGACTGCTTGGGTATGTGCTTGTTCTAATATTTTAGCTGTTTGTTTTATGAATATTAATTTATTTATACTTATGCTTGTGTTGTACCTATTCTTATTTTCTTGACCATCATTTTCTCTCTGCTGTTACTAAATCTTATTCTTTGGAATAATTGTGGTTTGTTTATCTCTTGCAGACAATCCTGCTTTTAAGATCTAAATGTTGATTTTTTGAAGATATTTTGTATTTTGAATGACCTTACTATTTCTATGCATTAGTTTCTGTGTCTTTATTTTGTCATATTGTTTTTTTCCCTGTGTTGAAAATTGTCTGAATTGAGTTTTTGCATGGGCTTTAGTTATTCTTCCCTGTCTGACTGGAGTTGAGGCTGACCAATTTGTTTTATTCTGCAACTTATGCTGTATTTTACATTTGAATTGTATCCATTATTCATTCAAAGATCCTAAAAATGCCAATTCTAAATCAAAGTGTGCTACTTTCTGCTATTTTTTTTGGCAGAGAATGCAATTCCAATTCCTGATGTAGAAGTGGTTTCTGGACCCAAGGGAACAGAAATGACTCTCTTTGAACGGAAAAGTGGTGAGTGGAATCTAAAGTTGTTCCATGGATTTTGGGTCAAATTATTTCCATGACACATCTTCATACAGTGATTGTCATTAGCAATTTGTTATTTAGGTAATGGGAAATGTATAAGTAGCTGGTGTTGATATATCAAAAGCAATTGGTAATTTGCTAACAAAAAACAGTTCAATTGTATTTAATGTAGCTCCATTGCAATTTTGCCTCTTCATTTTTGTCCAGGGACTCAATAAGATTTTATGCAATTTTTTTGTTCATAGAAACAGAATTCTTTCATTACTTTCAGATAGTAGTCCATATCTATGTAAGGGTGTAGTACCTATAGTTGACCAACAGAAAGTCTGGTTTAAATATTTTTTAAATGTTTCGAAGGTGTTACAAACTTTTCTTTTCTTTTTAATTTGTGGCTAGACATAGAAGACCATGTTAGTAAGATGTCTAAGGAGGTGCTTATTCCAACTGATGGAGCAGTAAGAAAGCCCGGTGATTGTAGTGATGCATTTAACACTACGGAGGTAACTGAACGGTTAATTAATCTCCTTACGTTGCCAGCATGTGACCATACAAATCTAATTTTTTTTTTATATTTCAGGTTTTCCCTTCTCGAGATGCTATGCTGAATTGGGCTCGAGAAGTAGCAAGAGTGAATGGATTTGTCCTTACTATTTTGAGGTCAGAAACATGTACAAGAAGTAATAAAAAGAATAACAAAGGGAAGACATATGTAATTATGGGTTGTGAAAGGAGTGGAAAATATAGACCATACAAGAATACATTATCTAAGGTCACTAGTACCAAAAAATGTGAGTGTCCCTTCAAGCTAAGGGCAAAAGCTTTGAAAAAGAATGAAAGGTGGGTTGTTAAGGTAATGTGTGGTTGTCACAACCACGACTTAGGGGAAACATTGGTGGTAGGACATTCATATGCTGGTCGGTTAACTGCTGAGGAGAAGTCTATAGTCATTGATATGACAAAGAACATGGTGGAGCCGAGAAACATACTACTAACTTTGAAAGATCATAATAATGAGACTACTATCAGGCATATTTACAATGCTCGACAAGCTTATCGATCTTCTCAGAAAGGCCCTAGGACAGAAATGCAACACCTACAAAAGTTATTGGAATATGATCAATATGTATATTGGAATAGAAAGGTGGATGATTCTGATGCTATCAGTGATATGTTTTGGACACATCCAGACGCCATCAAACTTCTAAGTGCTTTCCACATTGTCTTGCTTCTTGATAATACTTATAAAGTCAATAGGTATAGATTGCCACTACTTGAGATTGTTGGTGTTACTTCAACAGAGTTAACATTCTCTGTGGCATTTGCTTATCTAGAGTCTGAGCAAGTTGATAACTTCACTTGGGCACTGCAGAAGTTAAGAGGATTGTTTGTCAAAGACAGTGAGATACCTCCAGTAATTGTATCTGTTAGAGACATTGCTCTGATGAACGCAGTGCAGGCGGTCTTTCCGAATTCTTCTAATTTGTTATGTCGTTTTCATATAGGCAAGAATGTGAAGGCTAAATGCAAGATGATAGTTCATCCGAAGGAGCAATATGACTTGGTGATGGATGCATGGCACAATGTTATGAATTCTCCTAATGAGGGTGAGTATATGCAACGTTTGGCATTATTTGACAAAGTTTGCTCAGATTTTCCAAATTTTGGTGATTATGTGAAAGATACGTGGCTTACTCCTCACAAGGAAAAATTTGTCACGGCATGGATAGATAAAGTGATGCATTTGGGAAACACAACACTTAATAGGTATGCTTTAAAATATAATTATGTCGATTACTATTACTATTACTATTATTTTTATTATGCTAAATATTAATTTAATTATGATTATGCTAATTATTATTATTATGTTCTAATATGCTACTTACTATGTTAAATATTAACATTACTATAAATGTCAAATGATAACTCTTACAGAGTGGAAACAGCACATTGGAGATTGGAGAACATGCTTGAAGATAGTAAGGGGGACATTTGTAGTTGTTGGGATGCTATGAACAACATGATTAAATTGCAACACAAGGAGATTAAGGTGTCATTTGAGAAAAGCATAAACACAGTGGAATACAATACTCTATTCTACAAAAAGTTGGTTGGATTTGTATCTAGGAGTGCATTGAGTTATATATCTGACCAATATGACCGAATTATGACTGTTGGCATTGATAGTTCTATATGTGGCTGCACAATTAGAACTACACATGGTCTACCTTGTGCATGTGAACTTGCTAGGTACAATATGCATCATCCAGTACCCTTGCAGGAAGTTCAAGTTCCTGGGAGGTTAGATTTCAGATTCCAAGAAATGAACGAAGAGGGGTCTGAAGTATCCTTGCAACCAGTACCTTTGCAACCAGTACCCTTGCAGGCAATTCATATTCATTGGAGGAGGCTAAGCTTCATTGTCCAAGAAATGAACGGAGATGGGTCTGAGGTATCATTGCAACGTGAAATTGATGCTCTGCACAAGCAATTTCAGGATCTTGATTATGCTGGAAAAGTTACTTTGAAGGCTAAATTGCGTGAACTGGCCTTGCCTGATATAACTTTAATGTGTTCAGCTCCTGAAAAGGTAAGAACAAATGATGCTCCACAGGATTTAGGGTCGAAGAGAGATAAATCAGTTGAATCTGATCCTTTGTATTGGGAGCATATAGATCCACATTCTGCCAATGATGACATAACTGATCGTCCTTCATCCGAGAAACCAGTCCATGGTCTAAACCATGAAAGTTTTACCTACGATGGACCAAATTCCAGTTGAAATTCATCCATTTAATGAAAAACATTGTTGTAGATGTGAAAGCAGAGGAGAATTGTGGTTAAATTTCTCAAGATATAATGTGGCCGTAGTTTCTTCATCCTCCCATGGAAGCATGGCATTTTCCTTCTTAGAGGTCAACCATTGTTATGTCAGTCAACTCACCTACTAATAACTATTAGGTTTGTGCATAAATATTACTTTGTACAAGTGTACTATGTATTTTAGTTTAAATCAGATCTTTAATTTAATATGCACAGTTTGGATGAGGAATTTTAAGCAAGTAATTAATGTTTTAGTGCATTTGGAATGTTCTGCTGTAGAATAATTTGTCTGGATAGGGTTATTTAAAATGAATTTGAAATTCTAGTAATTTTGTCTATATATATATATATTTATTAACATAATTCGATCCCACCAAAAATTAAGAAATGGATTTTCTTACTGCTGCTCACATGTGTTCCTCCCTTTATCACTTGTGTACATTCCTTCACAATTTCTGTATCTCTGTTTAGAGCTGTGTGTGCACGCGCTTCAGGTTCGTTTTTGTTGATTGACTTGTGTTCAAATTTGATTTCATTGATTTGCATCTCTGGTTTGCCTGATATCTATATGTTTCTATTCAATTTGTTGCTTCAATATGTATTTCTGTTTTGGTTGATATCTATATGTTTATCTATCTATCTATCTATTTCAGACTGCCTGCATGTTTTGCCTATATGATTAATACCTATATCTTTTGCCTATTTTGATACATCTCTATGGATTACATTTACACATTTTTGAATTAGGTTGCTACATTTAGGTAGGATCTGTACTTGATTGCACTTGTATATGGGTACAACGTTGCTTAATAGAACCAAATCAAGAGGCAGTGGTATTATTTATTCGGAGCTGACTCTTTACTTGTTTGATCCTTCACTTAGTAGTACATTTTGAGAAAGGGTTTGTTAGGTTCTAATACCTGCTCTTGTATGATTTTGTATTGGTTGCCTTCCTTTTGAGGCTCATTTTGATTTTTACTCATTGTGGTGAAGCAGGTATATATGTGTGCAGTTTTGACTCTGGCTAGAGAAAACCTGATATAGAAATGTGTTTATGATTGAGTGATACAGGGCTTACTACTTTTTAATGTGTTTGCATTCAATTCTGAAATGTTTTTCTGGTTCCTATCTTGAGAGATGGTCGAGTAAGGAAGTGTTATGAAGGGACTTCCTCTAGGGACAGTGACAGCAGAGCCAGTGGTGGTAACAAATTGCATTTTATTGTCTACAATAATTATTCATATAAAGATAATTATGGTTTAGTGGATGTATGAGTATACTACTCTCTAATCAGAAACATGGAGCAACTCGAGAGTCTACTCAGACTTGTGGGAAACCTGGAAACCCGACTCGCTACTCGTACTTCACATAAAAAAAAATTAACTAATTCATGATACCAATTCCATATTATTGAAATAAACAAGTTCATACACCAACAAAATAACTAAAACAACACAAATGTTATCAAGTTTAAAAGATCCATTCATCTAATCCTCTAAGTAAATTATCTCCAAGATCTTCCTATATTATCAAAATCTGCATCTAGAATTTTATCATTTAAACTTCTTCCTCCAACTAAGTCAACATTCATGCTACTTTCAGTCATCTTACAATTTGTCAAAAATCTAAAAAAAAAAACAATCAATCTACCAAAAATCTAAAAAAAATCTCAATCTATCAAAAACCAAAAATCATAATTTGTCCAAAAATCCTCAATCTGTCCAACAATTCCCAAACCCAACCTAAAAATAACCCTAAATCCAATCAATTAAAAATTCACAACCCAATTTAAAAATCTCTAATCCTAAACTCAATTTGACCTAATTTCCCAATCGTAAATCCTAAGTCCCAAGACCCACAACAACAGCATATACTTACGATGCTTCACGAGCAGTGTAGCGGTGAGGATGCACAGTATGTGACATGGTGTGCGGTGCGACGATAGTGAGGAAGATGGCAAGTGAATATGAAGCATGAAACACACGGTTTTAGATTTTTTTTCAGAACTTGGTGACTCAACCTCAAACTAGCAAGTTCACGAATTTGACTGAGTCTGAGCGAGTCTGCATCGAGTTTAATAAAAAACGAGTTTACTCCCGAATTGACTTGTGACCCTTCAACATACCCTTAAACTCGTAAGGATTTACTTAATAACCTTGACATGGAGTATTATACTCATTTGTAACTTGATTGATGAGGAACACCTTTAGAATCAATCACAAAGGAGGAGGAATCAAGGGGCAATAGAATGATAAACCCTTTAATCATATTCATAGCTATTTGCAACCCTAGCATTTTTATACATTTAGGACAGCTTTGAAAGTGGATAAAATGGGCTGTAACTAGAAATGTATAACATGCCGGTAAAATAAATAAATAACTATTATGAATGTTTATGCCATTAGGAAGAACTTTAATTAAATGATATAAACAATTACATCCCAAGAGGTTAGAATGAGATAAATTAAGAGATTAAAATATGAGCTAAATTAGGGATAAAGAGATTAAAATATGAGACTAATGAGAATATTAGTATATGAGATACAAAAAGACAAAGATAATAAGATATAAGAAAATCAGATCTAAAGTTATAAAATTATTAGAATGAGATGCCAAATAAGATAAGTCACGAGACCCAATAAATAAACCTAAAATCAGATTTGTCACATTAACATAATACTTTTAACCTAAACTATAGTTTGGGATTTAAGTAAATTCATATATAATTAATTATTTTGTGGAAGAATTTTATAATCTTTGATTTGTTAGAATACATATATATATATATATATTCTTTTTCGTAATTGGAGGGTTTTAATGACTATAAAAGCATTTTACTATTAATTATTCTTAAATGAATATTCAACGCAATATTCTACATTTTGTGTATTGATTATTTTAATGTTATTGTTGAGGATAGGATAATTGTATGTTTTGTTAAATATACGAGGCTAAGATAAATGTTAATGTTAAAACATAATATCTCTTTTGCCAAAGAAGAATATATGTCTCTTTTTGACAAGGGAAATATGTGACATAGACAAGAGGGGACACACCTTGAGATTTTGAGCTGATCTGTCAATACGACGGAAAAGAAAAGCTAAAGCAATGAATGTTTTGAAAGAATAATTATGAGAATGTTACATATTTTGATGTCGTAATTAAAAATTTATATGATAAAATGTTGATTATGTCATGTTTTATGATTTATATATGATAAAATGTTGATTATACAATGTTGAGACTCTAGAGTCTACAGACTCGTTGGAGTTCTGAAATAGTAGACAATAATTCTACAACTATAAAATAACTAAGTATAGTAGTGCATAACTAATTTAATTTCAAACTATACCAAATAGATTAGTTAATACAACTACAACACATAATTTCTTAAGGTGATAACAATTAAATAACTGAAAATGTAAAAATGTTTTAATATCTCTTTCTCAAATTCTCTAGTGACATCATTTTCAAGATTGTCATTTGTCCATCAAACTAAGTCAACATTTCTACTATTACTCTCACCTAAACTTTCTCACGTTAACATATTTGTCTTTATAATTATCCATCCATTATTATACTCAAAATTGTTAAATGGGAGAACACCAATATTTTTAATTTGTTTATTTTTAAGTTTCAATTCATACATAATATAAATC
>Ga0123341_1001249_pt1 | contig 18563 bp, 12 predicted proteins | sample Turbeapinknodule_FD_89959 | JGI IMG/M metagenome (GOLD analysis project Ga0123341, IMG submission 89959) | Root nodule microbial communities of legume samples collected from Mexico - Turtle bean Mexico pink nodule | ecosystem: Host-associated > Plants > Roots > Nodule | place: Mexico: Nepantla...
GTGAGTTCTTGTCTTAGAACAATGATCCAACTCTAAGAAAAGTGCCTCTATAATGTCCAACTCAAGGTGATTCCTAAGAATGTCAAGAATCATTCTCTATATGGCTAGTGGAATCACATCAACCGATAAGAACATTCGGCGCCCACCGTGGGGCTTCATAAAACCAGGTCCCACCCACAGTTGTACTCGAGTTCTTAGGCGTGATGAGGAATACGAGGCAAGGTCCATTAGGACCTGAAGGGAGTGACAACCCCACCATACAACAACTTATGGAGACTGTGAGTGCTCTCCAGGAGGCGATAGCAACATCCAGAGCTGAGCAGGAGAGGCTCATGGCGGAGGTTCAAGCTGAGCAGGTGCTCAGGCAAGACAAGTTCATGGCATAAATAGATGCGTCACGGGCGAGTAATGAGGAGTTACACAAAGCCAACGTGGAATTGTGTAAGGATCTACAACAGCTGAGTGAACGCTTCACAAGGGAATGAGGCCCGACTATTCAACCAAGGGCTCGCCCCAGGCCATTTTCACAGGCGATTATGGACGTTGTCATACCAGCCAGTTTAATAACATCCAAGATTGTTTTTATAGGTGCAGAAGACCCTGAGGCCCATCTTACAACATTTAATGCCCAAGTGATGACCTAGGGAAGAAAAGATGTTATGCATTGCAAGATGTTTATGGGCACATTCACAGGCATGGCGAAGCATGCTGACAGGCATTATGCACCCTCCGAAGAGTTGCGATCAATACATAGCCTCTGGCCTTTCCATACTTAGGGAATAGATATCCTAGGCCCGTTCCCTTTGGCGATTTGTCAGAAGAAATACCCAGTGGTGGAAATTGAGTATTTCACCAAGTGATAGAAGTTGAACTAGTTGCACAAATAACCGCCCACAAGGTTCACCACTTCATGTGGAGAAACATCATTTGTCATTTTGGGGTCCCGAGACACTTGGTGTCTGACAACGATACCCAGTTTGCAAGTCAGCAGTTAGGCAAGTTGTGCACAAAGCATGGGATCAAGCAGATGTTTGCCTCGATGGAGTATCCCTAGACGAACGACCAGGTCGAGTCCGCCAACAGAGCCTTACTCAGGGGCTTGAATAGGAGGTTGGAGAAAGCTAAGGGGACCTGGGCAGAATAGGTGCTCCGAATCTTGTGGGCCTACCACACCACTCCTCAGTCCACCACGAAGTTGACGCCAGTCTGGTGTACGGGTCAGACACCATGATCCCTATAGAGATCCAAGAGAGCTCGCCACGATTCCAGAACTTCATGATGGAAGAATCAGACAAAGGAAGAAAGGAAAACCTAAACCTACTAGACAAGGTGAGGGAGCAAGCACGCGTCAGAGCTGAAGCCTTGAAGAGAAGGGTGGAGCTGAAGCAAAAGACCAAGCTGAGACCTCGGCAGTTCCAGGTGGCCGACTTGGTAATGCGAAAGGCTCACCCTTACCAGTTAGAGAATAAGTTGTCTCCCAAATGGAGTGGCCCATTCTGCGTGGTGGAGGTACTCGGAAACGGAGCCTACAGGCTCGAGACTCTAGAGGGTAGAGCCATACCCCGAACGTGGAATGACGTCAATCTCAAGTTTTATTTTAGTTAATATATTATGCCTTTATGAACAATTTGAATAATTAAAGGGACACTCTTTTTCCCTTACAAGGGTTTTTTAATGAGGTCACCCAATGAAAAATTGTTCTTAAAAGATGATTTGTCAGGATTCTTGGTTAACACACGATAAGGCGACTTGACCGGATGATTGATTATTAAACGAGGCGACATATTCCCCTGGTAAGATTCCAGGCCTAGGTGACTCGACTCTCGTACAATTTAGAGGGGGAAACCTCTTCTCAGTAAGATTTTCAGTCCAGGCACCATGAATTGGCTTAAGATTGTTTGGTCGAGGGCAGTTTAGCTAACCTACCTCGGTGTTGAAGAGTAGACTTGGCGTGAAAGCCAACACCCAAGTCAGATATTCCAATCGAAGTCATTAAAAGAGTAGACTTGGCGTGTGAGCCGACAACCAGGTCAGATACTCTAAGCGCAAGAAGAAATTGTACCCTTGGGAAGACACCAAGTTCAGACGTCCTAAAATAGTGCCAGGTAAGGCGACTTTCCTCGGTAGAATAACCGAGCAGACGTTTTGTGCGAATTGTTTTCAAATAAGGTGACCTTTTCTTGGTAAGATTCCAAGCCTAGGTGTTCAGATATTTATGGTGATTTAGATAGGACGACTTTTTCTCGGTAAGACTCTTAGTTCAAGTGTCCTAAATCACGTTTGGGAATAACTAAGATTGTTTGGCTTAAGTAGGGGAAGACGACCTGTCTCGATAAGATTCTAAGTTCAAGCACCCTAAGTATGTGTTATAAGGCAAGACTACCTTTGTCTTAGTAAGATTCTGAGCTCAAGTGTTCTAAAGTTTCATCTACCGTAACTAAGATTGTTTGGCTAAAGGCAGATAGAACGACCTCACTCGATTAGAATACCTGAGTAGACGCTCTGCAAAAAAATTGTTCATCTATGAGCAAGTAATACGATCCACCTCGGCATTGGTGAAATCACCCAAGCTCGGGCGCTCTGCAGCTGAAAGCTGAGAATAACCTTGTGGGGTAGTAATGCACCGCGAAGGTGTTAGTTTAAGAGCAGACTTGGTGTTTGAGCTAGCACCTAAGTCAGATGCTTTGAACAAGAGTAATAAGGTTTAAGAGCAGACATGGTGTTTAAGCCAACACCCCAGTCAGATACTCCAACCAAAGTCATTAATGAGTAGACTTGGCGTGTAATCCAACCTCAAAGTCAAATCTCCAAGTAGAAGAAGTCAGGTGCGCTAAGAAAATCAGTGAAGAGTAGGCTCAAGGGGGAGAATGGAACCCTAGTCAGATGCTCAAGCCATCCTCTAAGCTAGAGGAGATTATTCGAAGGATCAGATCCTTGCTCATGTGATCAGTCAACACCCGACCAGGTTCACGGTCAAGGGGAATGAGTCATACATAGGTTAGCTCTACAGGAACATTGTGATTTACTGTATTTCGTTGACGCATTATGTTGTTAAGGTAATTAGTTATATTACCACTTGATATTAATTTTATGCTAGTCGTTTTTACCAAGACATGCATTACTAATATACTAGTCGAGGTGAGCTGAATCTAGAACAAGATTAAATAAGTAAATTAATATACATGCAAGAGTTTATAAAGTTAAAATTGTTTTGAAGACTACAAAAGGCAGTTGGCTACAAAGATATGCTACTCATCCACAAGTTTCCCATTCACCACCGTTTTACCCAAGCCAAGTAGGGAGAAATCCATCTCAGGGTAATTCCCTGAGGTTGGGGCGACAGCATCTTCAAAGCCCGCCATATAAGAGTTCACAACATCATCCGTAAGGGCTTCCCTTTCTTTCACCATTTCCTCGTCCTTCTGGATCAGCTCTTCATCCTTCTTGGCCAGCTCCTCCTTCAGCCTCTCCACCTCGACTTGGAGCTTTGCGTTCTTGTTAGATAGTTCTAAGGCTTCCTTGTACTTTTCAATCAGGAGAGCCTTAGCCTCTTATTGCGATCGCTAGAGCTCTTTGTGAAGCTTGGATTTTTCCTGCTTGAGACCCCCAACCTACTGCAAGAGCTTGGTGACCTCATGGGACTTCCTCTTGGTCGATTCTTTCCACTCCCTCAGCTTGGAAATGGCTAGGCAGTTTGTGGCTAAGGCTTGTCCCAGCTACCTCACAGCCAGCTCCACCAAGTGGTCTTCCTCCAGGCCCTCCAACTTCTCCTTGGTTTTGGTGGGCAGCAGGATCTTCTTAAGGTAGGAAGGGGCATCCAAGTTGGGATCCCACAGTTCTTCCTCTGGAGCACTTATGTCCTCACATTCCTGCACCACCACCATGTCGCGAGGAAGAGGTGGGCTTGGCGGAGCAACCTGCGATGAAGGTTCACGCCCGTCTGAGACTGAGAGCTCAAAGGGTTCAACGGTGGCCTTTAGCTTCCTTTTGAAGACTGATCCAGAGTAGGTCTCCTCATGTCTGTAGGAACAGGGACAGCCTTAACAACTTTTAGCTTCAGGTCTTTAGCAGGAAGAGCTTAGCGCTCTAGGTGCCAAGTCTGCAACAGGAACCCAACATACTGTCTGCAAGAAAAACAGGAGAAGTTCAGTGAACAAATAAGTACGTCAACATCAGTAAGATTAAAGAAAGGAAGGATACCAATGTACGCGTTTAGTCCCCTATGAAGAACTCTTGGCTTTTGAGGGTGGCCATATCAAAAACCACCTTCAGGTTGGAGAAGAAGTGGCACACTTCCTAGTCCCGTTGTGGCATGCTCTCCAGACATCAGGCACCCTGGAAGCTCGGTTTCTAGGTCCAGTATAAAGGGAACCCATCTAGAAGAGTTGGGTTCCTTTTGTTGCAGCGTATTTTCAAAAATTTACCCTTGAAACTCTTATAAGATTGCTAGAAGAGCGATAACAATGCTCTCCCAGCCACCCCATTGAAAGAAACCCACAATTGACGGCCTAAACGTTTGGTCTCAAAGAAATACAGGAAGACCTCTATAGATGGAAAATGGCCGAAGTGAGCACAAAGGATGGAAAAACTACGAAAAAAATACCCCGCTATTTGGATGTAGCTGGGCTGGGGCGGCGTTGATTTCAGTAAGAAGCTCTTTTTCAAAATTGTACAAGGGTGAGTGAAGGAGAACTTTCTTAAAGACAGTGGTATAGAAAAAGCAAAATGGACCATCAGGGTCAGAGGACTCATCGTAACCGACTGGCTCGTCCTCACTAAAAGGGATTATTCTAAAGTCTATATCACTCTCCCTACCAAAACGATATTTAAGCTGACATTTTTCTTTCCTAAGGGCTACTATTTACTCATAAAAGGTGTATGTAGAGGTTTCCTCAAAGAGGTTCTCAGGATCCCACGGGTACATGGTTCGATAATCCATCATACAGAGTATCTAAATCAAAAAAAAACAAGCAGCAAATACAAGCACACATACATGCAATGAAAGTAACACGCCATTTTAGATTCAAGAAAAACGACGAAGCTAAACAGAGATAGCAATCAGTATTGTAAAAAAAAAATGAATACAGAGCAGTCCCAACACAAGTAATATGATCGTAATGAAAACATCAGGTGATGCCAGTACATAGTCATGAGTTGGAGGAGGTACCTTGACTCAAAAGGCGAGTGGAGGAGAAGAGATTTCCTAGGTTAAGAAATAAGGTGCAAAGAATCTGAGAAGAGGTGTGAGAGCTTCGTAGGGGAGAAATTAAATAGTGCGAAGTGTTGAAAGGTTTTGAACGTTAAGAAATGCAATGTTGGGAAGGGTAAGCGGCAATGCCTTAAAGTCGTTGATAAGGGCCACGTGTACGCTCACGATGAAGTATGGTGAGATGTCCTCTCATAAACGCTTTGTCCGTCGCGCCACACGCGCCACTACCCGCAAGACACATAAGCCACCAAGAGCGAGCAAGTAGCCTCTTCGCTGAAGCAATTTTAGCTCGAGCCTGAGAGGCTTGTGTACTGGACCAGAGCGCTCAAATTTCAGCGCTCGGTGGTCGGACCTAAGCACTTGTCATAGACAGGTCAGCTCGGCTCTTGGGCCAAAATGGTGGGTCATGTGATTAAGCCCGGATGTACGTATTAGTTCCTTTTTCATATAACCCTTTGTGCATAAGGCCTAGGTGGCTAGCGAAGGGTAGTTTTTGACCTAGGGGTGTGCTTAGTGCGCAGGGGGTCTAGCTTAAGTAAATATTTTCTTTAAAACCTAAGTCCATGTGTGCTAGGGCACGTAAATATTAGGTTGCATGTATTCAGAAAAGGAGTGTAGCGCCACGCTAAAGGTGGCTACGTAAACAGATTGGACCCCTGATGTTGGTACATGAGTTGGTACCCTGGTGGTTATTCTGTTATTATTTTATGCACTCCCTGGAGAAAAGTTTTCGTTTTGTTCCAGTACCGTGAGGGTGTGCCCTTGAGCAGAATATTTTCCTGTTGAGTATGCTTTCAATTGATATTATATTCTCGTGATAGAAAGTTGTTACAAAAGGTAAACTATAAAAGAGACTTGAAATCCCAGGTTAAAGTACGTTGTTTCTAAGACTGAAACTTATTACTTCTTGTTTCTTATAAGCTTTGTACTGACTTGATCATCGGAGTGCAATCAACAGGTAGGACCCCCTCTGTCCGCGTTCTAACACAACAAAGGGAAGAATAGATTCCAACAGAGATAAACGGAGCCAAAGCTTGTCGTTGAAGTCAACCGGCAAGCAGGTCAACCGATAAGAACAAGTATATACCGAATTACGTAATCCAGTTATAGCCTCCAAATTTGTGTATTCTATTATGTTTTGTTGAGAGTAAGTTCCTTTGAATTATATAATCTGGTATTGTGGCCAGGATCCAGTTATAGCCTCCAAATTTATGTAATTCAGTATGTTTTGTTTGAAAATAAAAGTCGTTGCATTACATAATGCGATATTCAAACCCGGATCTGATAGTAGTCTTGTATTATGTAATTTGGTACGATTTTTTGAGAATAAGGAATTTTGGATTACATAATCTATAGTGTAATACCAAATTGGAATTAACATTTTAGTGTAATTTTAAAGAATTATGTCATTAAAGAGTGGACTATACTATTAGACTTTTGTATTGACCAGTTCATATGATTTTTTGAATAAAACAAAAACCTTTTAGATTGGATAATCCATGAGGTATTTTGAAATTACAAAAAAAAAACTTGCAAATTGCATAATCCAGAAGCATACCATTCATAACACCTTCCACACCGAATTTGGAACAGCACTCTAGATTACATAATCCATAAGCATATTATAAAAACAAGTCCATTATGGATTGATTGTTTCAGAACTACTACCCAATTTCGGATTAACATTTTGTCTTTATGTAATTCAAAATACATAATTGCAGAATTAGTAGAAGTTATGAATTACTGAATTTGAAAGGCCCTTATATTTATAATATATGCTTATTGATTATGAAATTCGAAGATGCATTGGATTACCGAAACCGAAATATACATGTAAATGATAAAAAAAACACGAAAACTTATCTCAAAACCACAACCATCATAAGGAAGCATCACAAAGAACCGCCAGCACAATTCACCACCACTACAACAACCATTAGCGCCTTCAACACTTACTCTCTTCATTCAACAAACAACGTCAAGACCACCATAATTCCACAACCATTGTCTCATGCTTTTTAACTTTTTTACTAAAAGATATTTGTAGAATTATAAAATTTATGGAGTGCTGAGAAAAATATATGGAAATGTAGAAGAAACAACTCGAATTATATCCCTTTTCTATTCTTTTGCAATCTATTATTCCGCATGAGCTTCCATAACTCTCACTTAAGTCATAGTTACTCTCATTATTTATCTGCGCTTCATTGAATTTTTTCACACATTCAGATCTCTCCCAGAAATCACATTGCATCAACATCGAAGAATCGTCGTAATGCATTGTTTCAATTAAGCAACATATACGTCATTCTTTTAAAAAATAGAAAACACACCCAGTGCATTTTCAAAACTTCCAAAATTACCTTTCAATACAAATTTAAAAGTTCAAAATTCAGAAAACTTTTGAAAAAACAAATCCAAAATCGATTATGTTCCAAAAATGAAATTTTGGAATCGAATTTGAAAATCAAAAATCTCGTTCTAGAAATACAAACTCAGAATACAAAAATACATTTCAAAAAAAAATTAAATAAACAATCTCAAAATGGATTCCAAAAAGAATTCCAAAATTTAAAAAAGTGTTCCAAGTATTTTTTGATTCGCACCAGACTTTTATTTAAGGACATTTTTGTCGTAAATCGGAAGGAACTAGAGTATGTACCAAAGGGGAAAAGAACAAAGAACCAAAGCAATTGGAAGTCCGTAATTATGTAATCTTCTGGAAAATACAGCTGACCAATCAAAATAATTTTAGACAAAGTTTCACCACCACCTATATACAAAAAAGAAAACGAAAAGAAAAAAACCACGAACATCTTCGAGAAGCACCTGGTCCTTCACCTGTTATGGTATTGGATTTAGTCACCTGTCTCAAAATATTGTTCTTTTACTCCTAATGAGAGTAAACAGCATATATCACAAGGATAATCAACAGAGCAAATAGAATAAAAAACACTGCTACTCTATGCTAATGAAAGGAGCATATTTGCCAGTCGGTCTCCTAAGCCTCCGAGATAGGAAAGCCACTGAAGCTTCATCCATGGCAGTCAAGTTCTCAGCAACTTCTGAACATAATCTCCTACATCCGATCAATTGGTTCAGTGCGATCTTGCACAGCAAGCCCTTCTGAGACATCAGCAAGTGATTTGAGATTGCATTTTATTAAGGCCTCCACGAAGTAGCAGGTCTCATCTTTCGTGTTGCCATCAGGTATATCCACCACAAAAGATTCAATTACCAGTGTACCTGGCCTTCCATCAATGATTTCTGGGTGGAGAGACATGATAGACGAGTAGTTCTGAAAAATAGAAGATACAACTTAGGACAGTTTATTTTTTGTCAGCTCAGAAATATAAGATAGTTTAATCATTTAGCCCAACTTCTTAGTAAGGCCAACCATACAAAATATATATAATTACTCATGCTGGACACAATGCTATTTGCATCTCTCATACAGATACATCAGTTATTACAGACAGCAAATCATTCATAACAGTTAAGTTCCACACCATTTACTCATCCTGACTTGTTTTTTTCACTCTAGTTCATGAAAGAGGAATTTAACTGGTTGACAATGAAGATTCTACTCACTCTATACATGCTACCATAAATTATAATACGCAGGATTGGAACCAGAACCAGCATAAGGAATTTCCCGATAATTTCATTACCTCCGAACTGAAATAACTCTAGCTACTTTCTGTTATCTAAATGGTTGACCAGAGCTTGAAACATTTAAATTAAATCAGGCTGTGTAATCCTCCATCTCTGTAAGAAATAATAATCCACTATACCCATAAGTACAACAAATAACAGCTAACCTTTCATTGATATTTTGATTTGGAAAAAAAAACTACTAAAAAAACAGAGTCTAATATAAAAGACAACATGCATCAAAATTAATGAGTGAAGTTATCTTCAGAAAGAGAAAGACAAATTTATAAGCAAATATGATTCCCAAGCCTCCAAATAAATGCCAGCATTTGTAATGTTAGTTAGAGCTGAAAGTGTCTTACATATTTATTGGAAGAATGTGTGTATAGACCAAATCATTCAGTCAATTACTAGAATGTATGTATACATCAACTCATCCAACAAAGGCTTCTAATTAAAGATTTTTTAAGTGCCCAGAAAAAGAAAACAGCATTTTTCATACCTTCTAATTGGTATGATGATGAACTCAACTCACACACAATGCAATTGAATGAAATTGGCAGACGAGGTTGAATATAAAGTACGGACATGCAGAGAAGAAGAGTGCTCACTTCAAGGGATACAAATGAGTTTTCAGAAGAACAAAACCAGATTCACACCAGCACAAGATTTTAGGCAAACTAAATTCCAAATAAAAAAAATTCAGCTACGTTGTAAGGATGTATTCATACCCTAAGTCTATGATCACCACCAATAATCCTGATGCTGAGAATATGCTCATTGTCATCGAGGAGTTCCAATCTTTCTGTACTTGTAGTGGCTGGAAGCCCTGATTTAACATCGACTTCTCTCAGACTCCCAATCTCAAGGTTTCCCCTTACAACACATCTACTCACAAATGGCTTGTACTTCTGTGGTTGATCAAACCTCCTCACCAAGGACCATACCTAGAGAAAGAAAATCTATGCACAATAAATAAACAATTTCAAGCAGACATGGTAGGTGACAGCTTAGCATAAATATTAGCAATCTTAAAGAAAAAGTGTTTCCGCATTATACAGGACTGAAAAAAACACTGTCTGAAAGCACATGAAACTCTAGATTCAGAAGCTGAGGACGAGAAAATGGAAAAAAATTATGTTCACTTTGAATTGTGGTTAATCTTCACTTAGAAAGGTAACCATTCAACTATACTATTGTAATACATTTCTGCAGAAACAAAACTAATAGTGTGTCCTGATTGAACCTACCAATCCAACAGTAGTGTTTATGTTTATTTGTAAATCTGACACAAATTTGTGATGATTCAACAGAGATTCTGTTAGATATAAGGAGAAGGGAAATAAGTTAACATAGTTAGAATATTAGCGTGTTGGTTACTTGAGATGTTAGTTAGATATAAATAGGGGAAGACGAGGAGAGAGAAGGATGTTACTTTTGTCAATGGAACTTTAGCTCTTCGTGGAGGAAAAACCCTTGGAGAATATTCAATAAAAATCCTTCTTCCTTTCTCTTTTCAATTCTAAAAGGAGGTTAGTTTTATCATATAGTTCGGTATGGATTCCCAGATTATTACATGAATTACATGCAACTCTAATGGGAGGTTACTCGAGTATCTATAGAACATATCACATAATGGCACAATCTTGATTTTGGCTAGGTGTGAAGGAAACAATCACCAAATTTGTGGCAGCTTGTTATGTATGAGGAGTCAATATCAAACAGTCTCCCCTGCCGTAATGTTGCAGACTTTGCCTATTTCGAGATCAATTTGGGAAGAAATCAGTATTGATTTCCTTATAGGGCTCCCAAATTCAAAAGGATATGAGGTGATTCTTGTGGTGGTGGAAAGTTTAAGCAATTATGTGCATTTTATTTTAATAAAACACCCATATTCTGCAAAAAGGATTGATGAGATTTTTGTTAGAGATAACAAGGCTACATGATACGTATCCCCATTGTTAGTGATAGAGAACCTACTCTGATAGGTCCTTAGTTGTAAGCCGGTTTGACAACTCGTGTTCGTAACTAGATTGTACCGGTATGATAAGGAGAGTACCTTAAAGATTTGGGTGAATTTGATGGATATCGAATGAGTTGAACAATTAAGAGAGGGAACGAAAAATTGTGTAGCAAAAGAAAGGTTTTTCAAATCAAACAAAACAAAGGACTAAAGAGAATAGTGAAAATAAGTTGTCTAGGTTACCTAATAAACTAAGGGTGTTTTAGTAATTCAAAATAGGAACAGGGATGGGGCATGTATGTACATGCACATCCTGTTCCTATACCCAATTTAAAAAATCGAGTATTACCCATGCCCAGTCAATGCAAGGATTTGACGTCAAAATCAGGACGGGTTTAAGCAATTCCTACAAGGGCAAGTTTATTTGCCATTCCTAGCCAGGAAACCTTGTCTTGCAAAAAGTGTGGAATAATAAATAAGTATTGCAATTCCACTATTATTACATTAAAGAGGATTGTGTGTGACTTAGGATTTTTGGTTTTTCTTTATTGTAGGTGTAAGGGGATTTGTAACAATTGTTAAGATATAGGATGAGAAATTAATTAAGATAGTTAGAATATTAACGAGCTAGTTACTTAAGGTGTTAGATATAAGTAGGGGAAGGTGATGAGGGAGAAGGAAGTTAATTTTTTAAATTCAGCATTAGAATTTCGTGAAGGGTAAACCCTTTGAGGAGAGAGCGCTCTTCTATTTCATGTTTTTCATTCTACTTAGTGAAAAACTTTCATTTTCTTTTTCTTTTGAATTCTTGGTTTCTAACAAAATGTTTCAACCTGTCAGATCTAATCATGATGGAGAATTGAGTGGAATGTTGGAGAAATTAGTCAACATGAAAGGATTGATGTTGGAAGAAGGAAGCACAAATCTTGATTATATTAAGAAATTGTTGTTAAAGAGTAATCAGAAAAATAAGACCGTGGAGGAAGATAACTATGTAAATCAAGTTGATCAACTTCAAAAGAAGCACCAAGATGATTTTGGACCAAGAAAGTTATCTTCCTTCGAAGGGGGAAGATCCACGGTGATAGCTTGCGAGGGCAAATGTTTTTCTTTTTGAAGTTCAACAAATCAAGTCTTCAAAAGGGTTAAAATTGGCCTTGATAGTATGGAAGGGAGTGTTGTCGACTGGTATCAATATGGCATTGGAAAACCAAGAACCCTTCTTGAAAAGAGTTTTTCAAGAAGCCTTAATAAGATGATTTGGAGAGAAAATTAGAGGTCATACATATGAAATATTGTCATCATTGAGGCGTATTGGAAGTAGAAGAGTACACACAAGAATTTAAGTTATTGGTTTGCGCAAGTTAACCCCAATGCGGAGGACGAATGTTAGGTTATTTTATGGTTAGGTTGCATCATGATATTGGGAGCATGGTGCATCCACATTATCCTAACGATCTTCTTACTTGAGCCATGGAGGTAATCCGAGATGTGGAAGAAGCTATGAAATATGTTCAAGGTTACAAGAGTGTATGAGGAAAATTGTTAGGTGCAACATCGAGTCTAACATATCAAGGAGAATGCAGAGTTGTTGCAAGAGGAGGTTCAATGAGCAACACCTCATATGCAAAATACGTGAAAAGAAAATAATGAAGGAAGGTGATTTATGATAGAAGCCTATTCTTTTAGTCTTCTTTTTAGTTTCTTTTTTGGATGGAGATTGGAAAAGAATTGAAGTGCGAAAGCATTGTAAAACTCAAGAGGAGTTTTCGGTGTTTGAAGTAGAAGAGAAAATCATGTGCAAGTGATAGGTGAAGCCAACTCACTAGGAAAAAATCTAGAAGGAGACTAATCAAAAGAGAACTTAGGAACAAGTTGAATGGCTAATTGAGCAACATTTCATTACTAATTCCAAGTTAAAATTTACAAGAAGGGAGCACTCCTATTTATAGCCTTCTTGGACGTCCGTTTGGAGGAGAGTGAGGTGGGAAAATTTGAATTCAAAACCCAATTGACACATGAGTGGAGAAGGTGACACGTATCCACTCATGCTTTCTACATGTCCCTCATGCATCTTGCGCCCTCACTTAATGCTTGGACGGTCTAGGGTTCATTTGTGATGGCAACCGTCCACCCACACACAACCACATAATAAGGACGATGAAGACCTAGAGTTTGTTTATGGACTTACTTTCAAATATGGGCCTGATCGGACTTTTGTTTATCTTTGTAGGCCCAATCAAGAAGACAACTCTAGGATGAAGAAATGTACAAAGCATATCTAAGAAGACCTCTAAGTCATCAAAACATTAACTAGAATTTTGGTCAAAAGAACACAAGACTAAGTTTCGGCTGACTAGTCAACATTATTTTTGAGTCAAGCTTTAGCTTAAATAAATTGTATAAAGTTTAGGATTTCATGGGCCATGTGTTGGGCCTAGTAGCATAAAATAATTGGGCCAAATATTTTGGCCAAGTAGCATAGGTTTTTGGGCTTGTATTTGGACCAATAGTAGAATATGTCTAGCTAGGGTTAGAAGTGACTAGTTAGGGTTACAATTGGGCTTCTTTGAGTCCAATGTAACCATAAAATGTCATATAAGACGAAAATTACCATGACAAGAAGCACATGGACGTCCTCATGACAGCCTAGGAGTGGAGGGGATTTAGCATGGAAGGTGTGAGCTACACATGGAAAGCATGAGTCCACATGGCACCTTCTCATTGGAAAGCTTTATTTTGAATTTTTCAAATTTTGGCTCCAAAATGTTCAACCCCTTCCAATATAAATAAGTGGCAAATTACATGTAAAGAAAATATCAGATATTAGAGTTATGCTGCCAATATTGCAAACAAAGCTCTCCCCTCTCTAGGGTAGACACCTTGTTTGATCTCTCTCATAATCTCCAAGTGATTAGGCCTAACCTATCACTCTCCATACTCCTCACGGCACTCCAAGGAGGAGCTCTTTGCAGCTCCTCCTTGTCCTCCATACTTCATTGCTTCCGCCACTCCATTCTACATTTGAAGAACCAAGTCAATCCATGGAGATTTCAAGCTATCAATTTGGGCTTGAAGCAGCCTAATTGAAACCCTAGATAGGCTTCTCAAACCCTAATCTACTATAAGCCCAAATACAAGCCCAAAATCCTATTCTTCTTGGTCCAACTACAAGATCCAATTATTCTATACTACTTGACCCAATACATGGCCCATGAAATCCCATTTTACTCTACACATATACAAACTAAAGTCTAACAATGATGATAAGAATTCGGGCCCACTAAGGTCAGTTGTGTCCCAGTCTTCTTGTATTCTCTTGACCAAAGCTATAGTTGTTGTTCCATGACTTAAGGTTTTCTACCAGTTGCTCTGTACATTTCTTAATCCTGAGTTGTCCTCTTTATTGGGCCCACAAAGGGCAGATAAAGGCCCATTTAGGCCCATTTTGCTGGTAAGGTCTTGGATAAACTTCTAGGTCTTCAACCTCCTAATTCTGTGGATGTTGTGGTTAAAAGGTTTTCCATCACTTTTGGCATGCAAGAGTGTATGCACTTGGACATCATGACAAGATTCCAAAAAGAATAGACCAGTATTCAAGGTTATGAAACCCTATGGTTAACCCTTAAACTTGAGTCACCGAGTTTAGAAAAAAAAGGCTCAAAACGGTGTTTCATTAACATTAGGTTAGATTTTAGGGTTTCCTTGGTTCCCATACCTCACGTTCACGGTGCCATCTTCCTAATTGTCGTTGTCACACCGCGCACCGTCGTTGAACCGTGCAGCCTCGTCATCGCACTGCGCCGCACATCATCGCCGTCGCACTGCGTCGCGCGCCACTTGCGAATCACCGCAGAAGTATTTGTTGCTGCTGTTCTAGGTTGGATTTAGGGTATTTTAAATTGGATGTAGGGTTAATTTTAAATTGGGTTTATGGTGTTTAAAATTGGGTTTAGGATTTAGGGTTAGAGATTTTTAAATTAAGGTTATTTTTAGGTTTTAGGGTTTGGAATTTTTTGGATAGATTGTGGATTTTTGGGCAGACTAGGGATTAAATGATTTTTTTAAAGATTTTTGGCAGATGAAGATGAAGATGGAGATGATGATAGAGATGATCATGAAGATCTTCGAGATAATTTCCTTAGAGGATTAGATGAATGAGACTTTTAAAATTGATAACATTTTGTTTCTTTTAGTTATTTTGTTGGGGTATGAAGTTGTTTATTTTAATATTATGAAATTGGTATCATGAATTATTATTTTTTTGTTAAATATTTTATGTGAAGTAGACTCTTACGAGTCGGGTTTACGAGTTGGGTTTACAAACCTCCCACGAGTCTGAGTAGACTCTTGAGTCTGATAACCTTGTCAGTGTTATCAATAATCGGTTATGGCAGTGCCATTGTGGAAACCGATGGTAAATTTAATGAGTGTCGCCACAATATGGCGGTGGCGATGCGGGTTTTTCATGGAGGTCGTTTTCTGCATCATGGGATGCTTACGGTGAACGGAGATAGCGGAAAAGGAGAGAAGGAGGTTGAGCGGTGGCGACGTAAGGCACGATGAGAATGGGTAGCACCGATGATGGTGTGCGACAACAGTCATGTTCTGTGTGAGTGAGGAACCCTAACATTTTGAACTAAGCTAACCTAAAATGCATTGGGCCACATAATAATAACCCATACAGCAAGCAACATGACTTAGGTCGTCTATGTAAAAACAAAAATTGCAACAACAAAACTCTAAGAAGAATAGGGCCATACCATACCCAACCCAAATAAAAGGCTATAGTGCTAACCTAATAACGGCAGAAAACCCTAAATTAAATTGGACCATGTCATACTCAACCCAATTAAACCTAGTAATATTCTATACACAACACATCAGACAAAACTTCTTCAACCGCAATTGACAACACTGGAATTGACACAAGTAGAAAACTTAGGGTTAGAGATTGGAATCAATTAAAATAGGAAATTAGGAATTGAAAGCGTGACAACAAAAACAAAGATAGAGGAAGATAACACAAATAAGGTTTGATAATTCTATGGACGATTGTCACAAGAATTGGTGAATTCTTGATAATCCCGCATTTTAAATTCGAAAAAGGTATAAAAACAAATTTAGTTGTAGGTTTTGCCTCGTTTGTAAGTAAATAAAAGAAAATACAATCCTATGTTCTAAGAAGAGGTGATTTGTAACGGTGGGTATGTTAACAAGTTCTAACAGATTCTGGGTTCGAATCCTAATTCCAAATAAAATATTAATAGTTTTATTTTAGTACTCCAAGCATGTTATACATGTCATTCGGATAGTCTCTTAAAAAGTGTTTAGTCGGGCTGCCAAAGATGAGAAACCTAGGCGTTGCAATGTCTCATGCATGGTAATCAAAATCGCGAGTTGCATCGTCAGATCGTACGATTTTACGATATATAGTCGTGGTGTCGATCTGCGATCACCAAAATAATACAATTCTGGCAGATCGCGTGGGATCAGAGTTGCAAATTGCAATTCACGTGGGATTGTCGAGTTTCGCAATGCTGGAAATCGCCACATGCAGCGCTTCTTACATCGTTGCGGCAGCACGACAACGCTTACAATGTCGCGACGGCGTGCGGCACGGTGGCTAAAAGGTGGGTGTGGTGTGGCAGCAGCAGATAGGGTAGTCGATATTAGGGTTTCTTTCTGTTTATGACGAAGGCAGCAGTAGCAGATGAGCTCAATTAAATAAAAAGCCTAAATAAGTGAAAAGAACCCACTTACTGCACAGTGAAAAGAACCACAAACTGCACAGTGAAATTTTTAATTTTTTAGTGAAAACATAACTTCTCCAACATAATTAATTTTTTTAAGCCATTAATTGTTTCCTTCCTTTCAACTTCCCCACTGCAGTCATGACTCTTGCTCTCCTCTCCCCTTCCCTCCTCTATTTAATTTCCCTCTGTACATGCATTGCATTTCAAAGTGCAGTTTTCTTTCTTCCTCCCTTTTATATATTATAAGGTTCAATTATGAATTTCATAAAATTTGTAAGACCTTATGATTCGTGTTACGATCTTTCGATTTACGATTCATGTTTATCTTTCCGATCCTAAGTAAGATCTCGATTTTGACTATCTTGGTCTCATGGGCCTTTCTAAGCCTTCCTCTCCTCATGGGTCAACTTAAGCCATGAATTGGCTCTTGGTAATGATCCTCCTCCCATGCCCTTAGGCTTTGATGTCCAATCACATCGTTACCCATAAACGAAGTTAAATGTGACCATCTTGGCTGCAGATGAACAAAGCAAGACGAGGTAGAGATAAGTAGACAAAAGGAAATCAAAGGGAATGAGGTGAATTGCTAATGAATGGAACTTAGGGAACTTACAATAGGAGGATTTACCCAATCTCACACTTTGAAGCTTAAAGGGGAATTATATGGCCAAGAAGTATTGGTCTTGAAATTGATCCAACAAAACCCCATTACGTTAGATTGGGGGATGGTAAATGCAAGAACTTAGAGATACAAATGGGTACATATGTGATGAAAGGTAAATTTTTCTTGTTTGAGTTGGGAGAGTGGATGTCACTATTATCAATATCGGATAATGGAAAATATTGGGGAACCCCAAAATCCTTTACAAAATTTTAACAGAAAGCACAACAGGTTATGATGGAAGCATTGTGGTCAGAAGAAAAACAATATATACATACAAATAATTTAAAAATTACAAAAGTGTCAACAGCGGAAAATGGTAGCGCCAACGCCAAGCAGTAGCTAGATTGAACAACAAAGGAGAGGTTGTTGTAATGTGGGTAGGGTATTAGGTCAAATTATAATGTTTGCATTGGACCGAGTATGGCCCAACTTCTTTTAACAAAATGAACAATTGGGCAAATCACCCGACGAGAGAATAAGAAAAGACAAAACAGATAGAACATTAGGGTTTCTCTCATGCACCATTGCACATTAGAGTTTCTCTCATACACTATTGCATATCTTCCTCCATTGTTTTCAGATGGGAGTTGTGTGCCTCTCTACCTTTTTCACATTCTTCGTTTTGCATTAACATTTTCTGATGCAAAAAGCGGAAACAATGAGCCACCATGAGAAACCTGCATCGCCACCACCATATTGTGGCGACAAGCTGTAAATCCACCATCGATTTTTGGCATGGCACCGCCATAACAGATTTTGGATATTACTAATGGATACGATTTTAAGTGTAGCATGGTTAGCGACTTTAGGGGAGGTTAAACAGAATTAGAAGGAATTGCAAATGTCTTTTATGCACCAAGGTCAGAATATTGTTATTAAAGGAGATAATAAAATTTATCTAAACTGATGATATCTTTGAAGTCTGAAAGAAAATAGTCAGAGGAGAGGTGGAGATATCAGTTTTGTGGGGGATGGAAAAAATACAAATTACAAAATTAGAGAAGATACGTCCAAAGAATAAAGGGAACAATTGTAGGATATGTTAGTTTGCAGAAGCTTTTCAATAACAAATATGTATTCCATCTAGTAAAGATATTGATCATCAAATTCCTGTTAAAGCCCTTTTCCTGACTTGTTGGGGCGAGTGCATTCATTACGCTAAGTGATGGAAGAGGCCCAAGCCCATGATAGAAAAAGCCCAAGCCCAAATACAAGTTCAAGCTTCAGCTCAAGCCCAACAAATAGAAGATATGGGCCAACTAAGCATCATTGGATGTGTTTCTTTTGTAATTACTTTTGAGTATTTTTAGTAGAACA
>Ga0123341_1001250_pt1 | contig 18561 bp, 20 predicted proteins | sample Turbeapinknodule_FD_89959 | JGI IMG/M metagenome (GOLD analysis project Ga0123341, IMG submission 89959) | Root nodule microbial communities of legume samples collected from Mexico - Turtle bean Mexico pink nodule | ecosystem: Host-associated > Plants > Roots > Nodule | place: Mexico: Nepantla...
AGTAGAGTTGGCCTCACCACTCTCAAATCCTACCTCTCATGCACCTTCAAGGTCACCACCACTCTTAGGAGGACCTTGCTTCATCTTCAATCCATGATGCTTCCGCCATTCACCAACAAATTCCGAAAATATGAAGGCACATCTACATCATAAACCCTATCACCTGATTGAGAAGCATATACAAATGCGACTACTCGAAATAGCGACACTTATAAATAGTATTTACAAATGCGGCTATATAGCCACATTTGTATCTCTTTGATTTACGAATGCGTGCTGATAAAATGCGGCTCTATAGCCGCATTTGTAAATGTAAAACAACCGCCCTTGTTTAGCATTTCTGCGCTAGTGATTGTTGTTACTTGAGGCATAGTAGAACTGAAATGTCAAGTTGCATAATAATATCTAATATAAAAACTTTTATTTAAAAAAAATGTTTAATTATTGTTCATTAAAACTGAACAATTGGTATAATAAAAAATAGAATAGTAATTTAAGAATATTGGAATTTTATCGATTGGCTTGCATCTTATTTATTAATGATGAGCTACCCTTATACATCCAGACATTTAGTATTTGGGGTTTATTTATTAATGCTGAGCAACATATTGAGATTTAATATTTGATAAGATAAAAATTAAAATAGTAATTGAAAATATATCATGAAACTTTCTTTTTCCTTCTATTTGTTATCTGCTACAAGTTTTTTTTTCCATTGCATATCTTATTTTATAGCATTCTGCACAGGTTCAAATTAAAAAAACAATGTTAAATCAGAAGGTTCCCCTCTAATCAAGATCAATATTTATTGGCTTGTCAAAACAACAAAAAGTGTAAGATTGATTTTTTCAATAAAATAAAGTATATAATTACGTGATCATTTTAGTATAATTTAACTTTATTTACAATTTATATAAGTTTTATAATTATATATAATTTGTAATTTTATAACTATATAATTTAATATAATTAAATGATGTTATAAGTTTTATTATATAAATGATGTTATAATTTTATAAGTATATATTTTAATATAACTTTTTATTTTTATAAATTTGGTATTTTATAGAATTTATAATTTATGGAATTGAGGCGGATGGAATGAGTAATCTTTTTTCGCATTAGTTAGTTCCTGCGGAGGCTTCTTCCAAGAGGAGAAAACTGCATTAGAAATCGCATATTGGGTGCATATTCTACTTTACCTAGCTTCTGTAGAGAACCATTGTGCAAAACCAACCTTCTTTCACATTGCTCTAGGGTTTCTCCAACTTCATGGCTTCCCCTACGCATTTCGATGATGTAAGTGGCACTATCCTCGCCATTAATTTTCCTTGGTAGTTCCCTTTAACCTCAACTTCGCTTCTGCCTAACACAGGAATTCGATTTCGGAGGTGGATTTGGCGGAAGGCATTCAGGTTTCAATTCTTCTAGCTGTTTATCTGATTAAGGCTGCTTCAATTTGAGTTCTTGTGTTGAGTTTGGTTGTATCATTGCTTTGAAATCTAGCTAGTAAGAGGTCCTCTCCCGATTACGACGATGAAGATTACGACAACGATCCTTTTGCGAGGAAGAAGGTACTGTTTGCTTGAGTCTGTTATGCAGTGTCGGCGTTTAGGTGCAGGATATAGTAGAATGTGTTATTATTTTCTTTCTTTTATTTTTCTTTGACTGTGTTGGATTGTGGTTGTGTAGGTTGAGGAAAGTTAGATAACTTGAATGATGTTATTGTTTTTTCACAATAATTTATTTTTTTCATTTTTTATGGAGGATATTGGCTTAGTTTTAGGGGTTGGCTCACTTTATGTGGTGTGCACTGGTGATATATGTTGGGTTTGGGATTTTACTGTTCATGTATGGTGAGCAGTGGAAGTTGATGTGGGTGAAGGGTATTCAACCTTTTTTCTTGCTGAATTGCTTATGCGGCTTCTAACAATATGCTTTATGAAAAAGAAATTTAATGATTTGTGATGCAGGCTCAATCAAAAGCGGAAGAAGCCTCTGGTGTTACAACAGGAATGATTTTGTCACTGCGTGAGAGGTATTTTACATAATAAATGGTGTGTGGAATATGGTAGGTTGTGAAAATTGCGGTTAATTATTTGGGTCTTAAACATGTTTGTGATCTTTATATTTTTGCAGTCTTCAGAACTGTAAGGATACACTCGTGACATGTCAAGTACGTTTCCTTAAAGAATTTATCTTCTTTGCTCCCTTCTATTCTTGCTGCTATCTTTTTGGTTTTCTTTCCAATATTTATAGTTCTTTCTGTATGAAAGAATTTGAACTTTTGTTATTAGAGAAGCAAACTTTAGTTAAGGTTGATGTGATTTAAGACTTGGTTCATAATGGTATTCGTGATGAAAAGGTGTCAATCTTCATCTATAATGTTTGGATTGTAATGATATGGAACAGAATGTTCGGGCACCATTCCCTTCGATCTCTATGTTCATAGCTGAGTCTTGTATGTTAGAATGGAGGGTTGTTTTCCTTTTGTACAAATTTTCACATATGATAGTCTTATTCTCATATCAGAAGTTTGAGCTGTACATTTTCCTTAGAAATATTGACAAGACCTTGAATTTTCCAGAATGAACTGGAGGCTGCAAAATCTGAGATTCAGAGTTGGCATTCTACACTTAAAAATGAACCTTCTGTACCAGCTGGAATCACTCCAGGTTTGTTTGTACTCTGTTTTGCAAGTGAAATATACCTCTATTAATTGTTCAAGAAATGACTCTTTATACAGTTATTTTATGTGTTCTAAATGTATACTTTAACATTATTTAATCTTTCTTTCTAGATCCCAAAATGTTGATCAATCATCTTCAGACCTTGAAAACCTCTGAAGAATCTTTAAGAGAGCAGGTTTAGAATCTAGTTTTATATATTGTTTTTTCGTTCAAAATAATTCATCATCTATTCATCTGGTCTCATTGATCCTTTATCATTTTCCTTTTGAATATTAGCTTGAAAAGGCGAAGAAAAAAGAAGCTGCATTCATTGTAACATTTGCAAAACGAGAACAGGAAATAACAGAGTTGAAGGTAATATCTTAAAATAAGGTTCTTGCCGGTGATTGTTTATTATGATTGTGTGACTTGAGAAAACTACAAAAGAATTATAATGAATTTGAGAGAGTGAATTTCCCTCTCTTATGATCTCATATTTATAATAACTCTCGATACATCAGATACAATGTACGAGGGGAAGATAAGAGAATATGATAAGATATATCTAGCCACTAGGTATAACACAAAGCACACAACACCTTTACAATAAATTCTATTTAAAACTCCTCCTCAAACTGGAGTATACAAATTGTATATGCTGAGCTTGGAAGAAATAAATTCAATCTGAGGTCCTCTCAAGGATTTTGTTAACATATCTACAAGTTGATAATTTGATCTGACAAACTCAGTGCAAATTTCCTTGGACAACAACTTTTTTGAAATAAAATGACAGTCAATTTCTATGTGTTTAGTCTTCTCATGGAATACTAGATTGGAAGCAATGTGGAGAGTAGTTTGGTTATCATAATATATCTTCATTGGCCGAATATAACAGAAATCTAATTCTTGGAGGAGTTGCTTACCCATATAAGTTCACAAGTGAGGGATGCCATTGCTTTATCAACATTTTTCTTATTGCTTTTCCAAGAGATAATATTTTCTCCAAGCAAACACAATATCTTGTAGTAGAGCGTTTATCCATAAGAGAATCTGTCCAATCAACATCACAATATCCACATATTTGAGTATTCCCTTTATCTTCATAGAGTACTCTTTGTCCCGAAGGTTTTTGGAGATATCTTAGAATATAGATGACAACATTCCAGTGATCAATACAAGGATTATGCATGAATTGACTCAACACCAACTGCAAAAGACAAATATGGTCTAGTAATAGTAAAATAAATAAGTTTTCTAACTAGTCTTCTATATCTTTCTGGATCAGAGAAAACTTTTCCCTGTTCTGTCATTAATTTCTTATTTGGATCCATGGGACAATTTACTAGTTTACAATCATATAATGCATGTCTCTTTTAGGATGCCATGAACATATTTTCTTTGGGAGATTACAACTACTTCCTTTGATTGGGCTACTTCTATGCCCAAAAAATGAGATTTCCAAGATCCTTGTTCTGGAAATGTCGGCATAGGTGTTCCTTTAACTAAGATTTTAGAAGCATCATTCCCTATAATAATTATATTGTCAACATGCAGTATTAATTACACACATCTTGCAAGGGAGGTGTGACAATAGAAAACCAAATGGTCTTCCCCATTGCCTTTTAGCTAAAAGGATTGGACAATGTGGCTGAACTTTCCAACCAAACTCGTGGAGATTGCTTTTTGAGACCATAGAGAGAGCAACACAACTTACAAACCAAAACAGACTTCCCCTGAACAACAAACCTAGGAGGTTGCTCCATATAGACTTCCTTTTCTAGATCCCCGTGCAGAAAAACATTTTTAATATCTTATTGATGAAGGGGCAATGACGAATGGCTGCCATGGCAATGATAGTAGTTATTTTTTCCACCGGAGAAAAATTATCACTGTAGTCAAGCTCATAGATCCAAGTATATCCTATAGCCACCAATCGAGCTTTGACGCGATCAACTTCATCGTTAGGTCTAACTTTAATGGCATAGACCCAATGACAACCTACTGTCTTCTTCTCAAAAGGAAGAGGAACTAACTCTGATGTTTTACTATGTTCAAGAGCTTGCATTTCAGTAATCATGGGTTTTTGCACCCAAGATGATCAAGTGCTTTTGTCACATTTAAGGAGATGACTATGACCTAACAGTTTAGGAGATGAGGATGCAACACAAGATACAAATGAGCTAGTACCAGGTAGTACATGCCTCTAGATTCATGTCCTTAGCAATTCATTCGACCCTTACCACATTCATGTATATCAAAAGAGTTGGCATCAAAAGTTAATGAACAATTCAATGATTTAGTTAATTGGCTTAAAGAAATCAGTCTAAAGGGACGGGCAGGAACAAAAATAATATATTTTAAGTTTAAAGAGGGAGAAAGAGAAACTTCACCAATTCCTTAGGAAGCTACTTTAGATATGTTGGCTAGTGTTATGAAATGAGATGTTTTAAGAAAGGATAGAGAAGAGAACAGAGATATATTACTAGAAATATGATCAGATGCACCTGAGTCAATTATCCATAGATTTTTACTCTATCAATTGTGAAATGCAAGTTGTTGACCTAGTTGGGAGTTGGAAAACATTTATAGGGGTTTATTGGACATTCGTAGAAATTTTACCTCTCTTTTATTCTGTTTGATTGTGAAGTGTATGGGCACACTTAGTAGTTTGTCTGGATTCATGAATGGTCACCTAATAACTTTCAACTTGACGTCCATCCAATCAAAATATTCTTGGCTGCTCAAGCACTAGAGTTGGAACCTGTTGCTTTCGTTGTTGCTGCTGTTCTCTTTTTTATTGTTCTGATTTGTGTTTTTCCTTGTTAATGATTGGTTTTCTGATAACTTCTCCAGTCTGCTGTGTGGGATCTGAAAGTGCAGCTCAAGCCACCATCTATGCAGGTAAGTTTATAACATGAGTGATTAAGTGGATCTATAAATCAATATGCATGCTGATGATTCTTCTTTACACATTAATTTTAGAATCCTGTTTTTTTGTTTTTGTTTGAGGCATTGTTGAGACTGCTCTTGATTCCTTGCCCAATTGCTCGCATTTCAAATTTTTTATTGTATTGTAATGCATCTAGCTTAGCATATATGTACATGTAACTTTAGTACATGTCTTTCCGTACTAAAGAGCAAGGGTGGTGCAACCTGCATCAATTATTTGATTTTTTGCAAATTGTTTATAACCAAAATGAGTTGTCTAAATTTTTAATGTATATAAGAAAATTGTTGTGTTCTTTTCTTCCTTGTGAACAATGATGCCATTCCCGATAAATTCACCTTCAATTAGGCTAGTTGTAATAGTTTTGCAGTATTTTACAATAAATGGAAAATAAATTCAAAATGTCCATGTTCTAGTGGCTGAGCTAGGACCTTAGGTTAAAAGTTGACAATAATTATTATTATAATATAAAGATTATAAAGATAAATGTAGTAGAGATTTTAAAATCATATAAAATTTTAATATCAAATCAAATAAATGACATGACTATTAAGTTTGCATTTTAATATTGAAGCTCCCTCATCCCCGTTTTTTTTCTAGTGTGCCTATCCTTTTATAGATTCTCACATCTTCATTTTTTCTCGTGAAATTTTGAATTCTTTTTATTAACAATTATTCACTGTTGATGATTGTAAAAAAGTTACCATATTTTCTTATATCTAATTCCCTATGGCCATTATCTGACCCCTTCGTTTTCTCAAATTCAAATTCCTTGGATAACTTTGCATTGTTCATAAAAATTAAATTGATTAACATCATTATGAATCTTATGGATCGTGTTCCTGATCATTTATTTAAAAGGAATTTCTCTTTTGTTCCTTTTTAATTTTGAAACATGTTATTTTTTATTTTTCAATTTTTAGTACTATGAAGCTGGAAAAGTAAATTTAATTTTGAAACATGTTATTTTTCAATTTTCAACATGTACATTTATATTATGCAACAAAAGTAAAAGAACATCATATTGTTTTATAAATAAAAATTTGAATTTAATGTGTTCAAGATCTCAATTGGTTGTTGGTTAGACGACGATTAATGGTTGAATTGTATGAATCAGTATAATAACTCTATATAGTTATATATGGTATATATATTAAATTAATTAACTTTATGCTAACTTATAGACTTTGGCTTAGTGGTGAAGTTCACTAAGCTTAGCACAGGTGAGCATAGGATGACTCCGTATGTTAAGTGCACATTGGAGTTATTTAATTTATAGGGGAGAAAACAAAATTAGAAAACATTGAGGACATAATTACAGAATATCCATTGTCACTATGTAATTAGTTCAAGGACCCTACTTAGTGAATATATCTACTAGCATGGGAGTTGATAAAACTAGTAGAAATATCACAATTTGAGGCAATATGCATGGCAAATTGGTTATCCCATATAACTTATAAGTGACAATTGTGTAACCTCCCTAAACCTTAGTTGCTTTTTGACCATAAAAGCTCCTGAACGACTATAGTCGTAGCTCGATAGTTTCTAAAGCAACTGTTTGACCATATAAGCTCTTGAACAACTATAGTCGTAGCTCAATACTCTGCCTCCACAATGGACTTGGCTATAATATTTTGCTTATTTCTTCTCATGGAGAGAAGGTTATCCCTGACAAATATACCAAACCAACCTTTTGTTAATTGGGGAGACTTAGTTTGCGTTAGAACATCTCACAACTCAAGTGTGTTTGTTGTTTTCATACAAAATACCTTTTCTTGGAGCTCCTTTGATGTATTGAAGAATGCAAGTCATTGCATTTCAATGTTAATTGGCATACAACACTTATTGAGAACAAGATATCCATGTGGGTGTAGCATTAAGGTTGTTCGACTTCCCTACCACCTGTTTGTACCTTTCAGCATTTGGAAGGGGTTCTTCTTGATGGTAAGAATTTGTCATTAAGATATATTGAGGTGTCATTTGTCTTGGAATTTAACATTCTGTTTCTTCTAGAATATCCATTGCATGCTTCCTTTATGATATGATGATCCTATTTATGGACTGAGCTACCTTTATTTCCAAGACGTATGATACCAAGATGATCAATACTCGTGATGACAATGTCATCACCACAAACAAACATATAGATTCAACCACTAGGTGAGTGGCGATAGAAAACAAAATGGTTAGTTTTGCTTTGAGTCATATCAAATTGTTGAATCACAATACTAAATCTTTTGAATCATGCTTTGGAGCAAAGGTCCCCCTTAGCAACAAAACAAGGAGGTTTCTCCATGTGGATTTCCTCGAGTAAATCACCATGTAAAAAGGCATCCTTGATATCCAACTAATGGAGAGGCCAATGACGAATGACAACCATAGACATGAATAGTTGCATTGAAAGTATTTTGGCAATAGGAGAAAAAGTATCCCCATAATCCAACTCAATGATACGAGTATAGTCTTTTGGGATTAGGCGAGCCTTAAGTTGGTCCACGTTGCCATTTGATGTTGACCAACCTTGATTGTATACACCCACTGACTTCCCTAGTGGTAGTTTATCTGCTTTGTAATAGATACCATGGTAGTAAGTATTATGGGATCCACGATACGTATCGCACAAAATGATACAGTTTGACCCTCCCCCAATATGAATCGATTGAATAATTGTTTTTGCTCCCGTATCACAACTGCATCATGCGAATAGTAAGAAGAATCGCAGAACCGTTCCGTTTTGTATTGTGTGTATCAATGGGGATTTAAAAACCCTAATTCAAAATTTTACGCACGCGAACCTCTTCTCTCCTCTAAAAATGACGACCATCAGACTCGTGACAGCGGGAGGCGCGACACCGAACAACGACAACGACAACGGAAGGCGCGCAACTGCAGAGACTCGATGCAGGACAACGACAGTAGGAGGCGCGATGCAGGACAAAGGCGCGCGACTAGAGGTGCAATAGTTGGGGGAATTGCCAGAGGACCGAAAGTAGGATGCATAGATGAGCAAAAAACAGAGAGTGATTTTTCTTTTCTGCTGTCTTGGATTTTTAAAAATGAGTAAAACATAAAAGAGAGGTAGATATTACTTGGAAGTATTGTGAAAGTCTTCCTACTTATGCAACAACCACACTTTTTTTTTTGAGGTTGTGTTGTTGAAATTGTGTGGTATATATATGTAGATACAACACTTGGGATGAAATATGAGGTTGTTTTGTTATTAATTGTATCTTTGCATCTTTACATATCTTATATATTTAATTTTATGTTACATTTTTTAATGTTTATGAATCTTACGATTCATGATTCAAAATATCAGTTCTCCGATACTCTACTTGTATCTCGATTCAACTACCATGATAGATACATATTGTTTGACATAGATTTTTCTATCTTAGATACACAGAGACATTTCTTGCATACTTCTGAATAGAAAAAGAGGACAAGGAAGAATGACCCTAATAAAAGGAAGGAGGAATATGATGATAACCAAAAAAAGTATAATAAGAAGGATTACAAGTAAAATATATATCTTTTCAAAGAGCAATGAGATTTTTAAACTTAGGAGACCAAATGATGATGTGAAGGAGTTGTCTTTGAAGGTGGCGGCGATACAATACAAGTGCAACACTGTTATACCTGCAGGGGTGGAGAGGGGATGGAGACTCTCTCGAGTACAAAAATGCACCAAGATAGGTACAATTGTAGAAGGAAAAGCCTGAGATGTAGTTGGTACAAACCCAAAAAAGGGAACTAATATAAAGAAGGTAACATCAACAAAGATAAAATACCTATGGAGAGTAAGGGACTGACACTTTTACCCTTTTTGAGATTGTGGATACTTGAGAAAAATACACTTATGAGACCAAGGACAGAATTTGTCAATGCTAGAGACAAGAGCATGAGTGAAACATGTACTATCAAAGACTTGAGACGGTTAGGGATGAAGAGAGTGGTGAGGATATAGAACTTGACAAGAGATTTTACCTTTTAGAATAGAGGAAAGCATGTGATTGATGAGATAACATGCAGTAAGTACTGCATCACCTCAAACCTGATGAGAAACATGATTGCAAAAGAGTTCGGGAGGTCTCAAGATGTTTTTTTTTGTGTGTTTAACAACCCCATTCTGTTTGGGGTATGAGGATAAGATTTTTTATGCAACACACGTGAGATGCCATAAAAGGATTGAGAAATAGAAAATTAATCGGAACAATAATATGACCTAGAAATTATGACTTGAACCCCTTGACGCTAGTGTAGAGAATCATTTATAAAAGTACAAAACATCTTGACGCTAGAGTAGAGAAAATATGACTTGAACCCCAAACTTTTGTTTGAACAAAAACAAAAGGGGGCAAAGCTCGACTAATAATATCTCTTTGAAAAAAAACTTCAATACCTAATTGACATGACTCAATATAAAGACTTGGATATCCTAACTGAGCATGAACTAGAAGTGGGGATAGTATCTCCAATCCAACAAATTGAAGGGAGCCCTAGGGACATAAAAGACATTATGAATGGAACGAGAAGGTACAGAATGGTTGCTAGCACCTTAGGACTGTGTTTGAGAACCATTTGTCATGGTGATAGGTAAATGACTAAAAGTGTAGAAAGAGAAGAAAAAATGGATTTATTACTTGTAATATGATTGGTGCCCCAAAATAAGGACTGAAGGGCCTAAAAGAGTAAGAGATGTAAAGAAAGGAATTATCCGAGTATGCAGCAACCATTGAGTGTCAACCTTCTTCCATAGAGATCTGCTGCAGGAAAAATTGTCTTTTGTTTCAGTGAGATGCATCTCATTGCCCTCTCCAACAAGCCAAAGTTCAATGTGAGAAGCCTAGGAGGAACGGGGTATGGGTTCATCGGATATCCCAGATCAACTTCTTGTTAGGCTCTAGATGCTGTGTTGAGAGAGGGAAACAAGAGAGCCTAGTAAGAATTGTGTGTTTAGATCACATCGAAGCTGTTGAATTTATAGGTGAGAAAACATAATTACAAAATATTGACATAAATACAGAATAGTTAGTTATCCTAGTTTAGGCTAATAATATAAGTATAGAATCAATCTAATTGATCGTAAGATCAATTGTCAAGATTCTAGCACTGACTTTGGGATGTGAGAAAAATTTTTACAGGCATTTGTGCAACTCACTTCAAATGACAGCAACTGGTGATTCAGTGGTTGATTCTGGAACCTGGGCAGGCCAAACCAGGTCACACCAGGTCAATGTCTTTGCTGATCCAATTAGAGACTGGACCATTTGTGCCATATGTTGCTGTTTGGACCAGTTTGTCTGGCTGGTCTTAGCTGGTTTTTAAAACATTGGCATGTGCCACCACCGGCAACAAATACCCACCTCACAACAGTGTGGTTCTTGTCTCGTTATACTGCTAATGTGAATTACTGCACTGTTAAGGCATTAACTACTTAGAACACACCAGTGTTTTTTTCCTCTTTGATTCACTGTAACATGTGCCTTGGTATTGACTCTACTCTAGGGATAGAAGGTTTTTAGGTATTTCTTGTTCATCAGGTTAATATAGGGTGGTCCACATGGGTTTTAGTGCACAGGTTATCCTGTCAATATAATAGGTGGCTGTACTTTTTTAGTATTAAAATTTTGCATGAGCATTTCCTGCTTCACTAAACTTTGACAAATAAGATGTTGAATTTGTTCTTATAGTGTTTCTGCTGTACTTTCACAGCCTGGTTAGTTTCTGCTTTATGTTTGTGGTGTCTTTATTTATATCATCTCACATCATTGTTGAAAGTTAATCTGCTGCAGAAATTGCACATCATGTTGGTTGTATCTTGTATTCTATTTTTGATCTTTTGATTCTCGGAATTGTTGCCTTGAAATTCTTTAAAATATAATTTTCAGGCTCGGAGGTTGTTACTAGATCCAGCTGTTCATGAAGAGTTCACTCGTTTAAAGGTTTGCTATTTGACTTGACGCTGACTTCTACTGAATCGAGTTTGGTTGATCTTTTTAACTCTTTTCTGTCGGAGTAACACAGGGAGGTGAGAAATTTGAGTGTAATAATTCCTAATTCATGTTGGAATAGGAAAAGGTTAGTTAGTTCAAGCTGTCTACAGATTTTTTCACTGACTGATACAGTGCAGAAACATTTTGTTACTGTGTGAACTGTGTTGTCACACCCAAAAAGAAAAAGAAAATCAACAGTGTAACAGTAATAATTTTGTATTTTGGAGGTCACAAAATGAAATGGAACGGAATTACCACAGAAGATGGAAGAGTATAGGCAACCTTTTTACTTTGGGTAGACAGTCCTTGTATAGTTGGAAGTACAAGGGATACCTTTTATCTGTAACCCTTTGTTTTAGTAGAGAGGAAGGGGAGGGAGAGGGAAATAATATTGGTTTTTTGGTTTAGGGATGAGGGTAGAAGAAATGGTGGAACCCATTTTTTTTATTTCCTAAATATTTCAATTCATCTATCTCCCTGTCCTTATTTTCCATCAAATCAAATTGCATAACTTTCAAAACACTTTGTCTATTTCTCACTTCTTTCTACTCTACCAAACAGCTAATCATTCAAATTTATTGCTTACATATTTCTCTTTTCTCAACCTATTTCCATCCTCTCTATTTCCTTTAAATCAAATACACCCCAAATGTTTTCAGATAATATTAGAATAGGAAAATTTCAGATTTGGCTTCCTACAGATGCTTTAGAACCCATAACTGTTACACTGTTGATTTTCTTTTTCTTTTTGGCTCGAGAGAGTTGTTTTAGTTACATTTTTCTTTTCTTTCAAATGCATCACATGTCGTCATTCCCTACACATCATAACCATTTTTTTTTCAGTTGTTCTGGGACATAACTTTTTTATGGTTACCCCTTTTTGGTTCTTACAAGATTTTTCATCTGATAATAGAATTTAGTCGAGGAAAAGGATAAAAAAGTAAAGGAGTTGCAAGATAACATTGCTGCTATGAATTTTACTCCCCAAAGCAAGATGGGGAAGATGCTGATGGCTAAATGTAGAACCCTGCAGGAGGAAAATGAGGAGATTGGAAATCAAGCTTCTGAGGGGAAGGTGCTACCATCTCTTTTCTCTATACCTCTAAATGTCACTTTCTCCCCCACTTGTGTTTTTCTTTTTTTTTTAATCAGCACCCCACTTGTGTTGTATTAGTAACAGGAAGTAATGACACTTGTATGCATTTGCCCAATATAGACATAAGGGCTTAATCCCAAAATGTATTATATGGAAGTAATGTCGCATTTGTATTCATTGTTACTGAATTGATGCTTAAATTGTCTTCATTTTTCATTTGTGCTTCCTTCTTGGTATGCAGATACATGAATTAGCTCTGAAGCTTGCATTGCAGAAGTCCCAGAATTCACAACTTAGAAGTCAATTTGAAGGTTTGTCATTGAATGGAACTTGTTTTATGTTGTATGTTTTAAATCATGAATAGTGGTTTGCAGCGGCCGTCTCCAAAAACACAAGACACTATTTTGAATTTTAGTTTATATATTGTGAACCATACACATAAATTGTAAAAAATGTTAAAAATTTCTCGAAATAATGACATTCATAATTAACAATAAAAAGTCATTTGGTATTAAACACCAATAAAAGTCAAATACAAGTTTCCTCGATAGAATTATTGGTTATCATTTTCACTATTATTACATCTAGATCTATGGATTTCAATTTTGGAAATTAAAATCCCAAAAATAGCTCTCCAACAAGCCCTAATGTCTCTGTTCTAAGGTTTTTTTTTTTGGAATAAACCTGGTGCTGCAATAGTTCCTGGTACGGCAGCTGTTGGGTCTGCTACACTAAACTGTTCTGCTAGAGTAGCCCCTAGATCGAACAGGGCCCACTCCGCACTGCTACAACACTATAGTAAACTATTTAAAACCCTTTTGCCTCTATAATTCCCTGACTCTTACAGCAGCTACATAGGTAATTGCTGTCACCTTTTTTTATATTTCAAATAAGTTTATCTATAGTTTTGCTAAATTTCATGCCACACTGATAGAGTGAAATGATATTGTTTTGTGTGGCTATAAAACTAATCATTTGAAGTGTTATAGTATGCTAGAAATATTATCATAAATGTGCTAGTTTATTTTAACAAGTGTTTGTCAGGAGTAGGTAGGGATAGAAGTCAGTGTCTTGTATTTTCTTGTGTATAAAATTGGAGACTGGAGGGATTGAAAGTTATCTACCTTTAGATTTTTATATATAAACACTAGTTCTTGTTCATGACATCTACAGGGTTGCAGAAGCACATGGAAGGACTGACAAATGATGTGGAAAGATCCAATGAAACGGTTTTTACTTCTTTCTCCTTTTCTCCTTATTTGTTATTTAAAGATTGCAGTATGTTCTGCAATAAAAATGTCTCTTTGATTCATAAGCAACAATTTATGAACAAATGGTGAATTTTTTGTTTGCGGACCCTGCAACTCGGGAAAACATTGTATGAACTCAACTATTGCGTTGGGAACGAGGCTGGCATAAAATAAATGATTGCTGATATGAATTGCATAAATGATTATGCAGATTAAATTTTTCTGCCTCAAGTTTTTGAAACCCTTAATATAATTTGCTTAGATCTAAATTTTGAATAAAAGTTTGAGAGGATTTTTTTTTATTATGTAAAAAGAAAGGGTAAATAATTTTTTTTTTCAAAAAATTTATGCCATGATGTTCTTAGATTTGATAGAAATTGAGTGTTGATGTTTTTAAATGGACACATTTTGTATACCTGGAACCTGTTTATATCGAGTCAGTAAAATGTTTTCAATGGTTGGATAACGTGATACTTGCGTACTGTGTGAATGCGTTGATATTTGAACGTGTTATTTATTTAAAGAATTGTGAATCAATACTTTTTGGCAGATACATGAAAATTGATATTTGAGAGTCCATACTAAAATGGATGGCATTGCAGGTTCTCATGTTACAAGATAAACTTGAAGAGAAGGATCGGGAAATACAAAGACTAAAACATGAGCTTCAACAGAAAAACTTAGAGGATGCAAGGTCAGATGCAGCATTGACCAGAAATGACAATAATGAGACGATGGCTGGAGAGGCTGCTAACTAATTTCACATTATAAATTTTTGTAGGAAACAATTGTTTTTCTTTTCAATGTCTTTTTACTCTTGTAAGTATATTATGTTAATAATTTTTTTGCATATTTATGAGATGATTATGGTTCTATTTTGAGTGGAAATATAGTCCTCGTAGTTGAAGATGGTGCCATTTTTATAATTTAGTATCTGTTAGAAGGGAGTTGTGTTTTTTTTTTTTCAAAAAAACTTGAAAGAAAGGATTTTTAAATCATTAGATTGTATTTCCTTTTGAAATTTTAAGTATGAACTCTTGTTAACATAGTCGTTGTGCTGATTCTAGGTTGATTTATCCTCTCTTGCTGTCCATTACACAACCACACAAGGGTGTTATCAGAATATCTATAGATTTATTTAATTTTATTTTATAAGATCAGAAACTTTAAAATTATGAACACAATTAGGAGAATCAACTGAAACATCATCAATTAGGAGAATCAACTGAAACATCAATTATGAACACAATTAGGAGAATCAACTGAAATAACCTTAAAAAGAAATTATTTCAGAGATCTGATTAGCAAGGAACAGGTGGATATGGTGTGCTTACAAGAGACGAAGTGTTCTAGTTTCAGTAGGGAGAAGGTTTGTCTTCTTTGGGGGTCTAATGAAGTTGGTAGGGTTGAGAACAAAGCGTTAAACAGTGCACGTGGGGTTCTCTCAATGTGGAGTAATAAGTCGTTTCAGATGATTAGTTTTGTAAACGGAATGAATTATTCAGTGATTGAAGGTTTTTGGAAGTTTGGTAATGGGGTATTGGTAACTATAATGAATGTTTATTACTCTGGCACTTTACAGGAAAAGAAGGAGGTGTGGAAGGAAATTAGTGCTGTCATAATGAATCAATTGTTAAAGGCTTGATGTATTATTGGAGATTTCAATTCTATTAGACGGCAAGAGGAGAGGAAGAGTTTGATGTCGACGTCAGATTATTCTAGAGAAATAAAAGATTTCAATGATTTTATTGAAATATCGGAATTGGTTGATATCTCGTTGGTTGTTAGGAAGTTTACTTGGTAAGCTTAATGGAATGGTAAAAAGCATAATTGATAGGGTGCTTGTTTCAAAGGAATGGCTGAAAGTTTGGCCAAATTGTCAGCAGTTCGTGTTAAGCAGATCAATCTCTGATAATTGTGCAGTAATACTTAAAGAGGTGTCCGTGGACTGGGGTCCAAAACCTTTTAGGTGTTTGGATGTGTGGTAAAGAGATAGTAGATTTAAGTAGTTTGTGAGTTCGATTTGGTCTTCTTATGAGGTCGTAGGAGGTGGAATATTTGTGTTCAAAGAAAAATTGAAAAAGCTAAAAGTAGATTTAAAAGTATGGAATATAGAAGCCTTCGGAGATGTGAATCTTGCTAGTAAGGAAGTGCAAAAGAGGATTGAGGTTTTAGACGCACGTGACGATGATTGTGGGTTAGTTGAGTCAGAAAGGGAAGAAAGAAAGGCTCTCCTTGTTGAACTTAACAAAACAAAGTTTAAGCAAGAGGCGATTATGTTTTAGAAAGCTAAGCAAAAATGGTTAAAACAGGGGGACCTTAATACAAGGTTTTTTCATTCGACTGTTAAATGGAGAAGAGCAAGGAATCAGTTGCATGGGTTGTTTGTTAACGGTAACTGGTGTGAGGATAAGCAGGTGATCAAGGACAAGGTTCAAGAGATCTTTAAAGACAGGTGTGCTAGGAATGATGCATGTCAGGTTCGACTGGATAATGCTAGGTTTTGCTCCATTTCGGATTTAGATAATGATTTGTTGATTGGTGAGTTTTTTGAAGAAGAGATTAGGGTCGCAATTTAGAGTTGTGACAACTCAAAGAGTCCTGGGCCTGATGGCTTCAATTTTGGTTTCTTAAAATTCTGTTAGGACATCATTAAGAAGGATGTGATGGCGACAGTGAAGGATTTTGCGATTAATGGTCGTTGGCCCAGAGGTACAAACGCTTAGTTTCTTTGTTTAATACCAAAAGTTGAAAACCCCCAGCAGCTTGGTGAGTTTAGACCCATTTCCTTAGTTGGTTGCCTGTACAAGATCATTTCTAAAGCGCTTTCTATACGCTTGAAAAAGGTGATCAGTAAAGTTATTGACAGCAGACAGTCAGCTTTTCTTGAAGGAAGGGGCTTGTTGGACAGTGTGCTAGTAGCTAATGAGGTGTTGGAAGAGTACAAAAGAAAGAGAAAAAGTTGTGTTTTCTTCAAAGTTGACTATGAGAAGGCGTACAACTCAATTAGTTGGGAGTTTATTTATTATATGCTTTGGAGGATGGGTTTTTGTGATCTGTGGATTCCTTGGATAAAGGGCTGTTTAGAATCAGCGTCTGTTTCAGTTCTGGTGAATGGTAGCCCAACTAAGGAGTTCTTTCCTATGAAGGGTCTTCGTCAAGGTGATCTGCTAGCTCCGTTTCTTTTTCTTATTGTGGCAGAAGGGTTGGCCGGGGTGTCAAGGATGGCCAAAGAAAAGAATCTAATTGACAGTTTGGAGGTTGGCAGGGATAAAGTGAAGGTAAACATGTTACAGTACACAGACAATACCTTGTTTTTCTGTTAAGCTAACACCAAAAGCATTTTCAATATTAAGGAGATTCTGCAATGCTTTGAGCTTGCCTCGGGGCTTAGGGTTAATTTTCTAAAAAGTAGAATTGGCGAAACAGGGCTTGATCAACTTTCGCTAAAGCGTTTTGCAGCTATCCTTAATTGCGACGTGATGGATTCTCCTTTTGTGGTATGCCTGTTGGTGGGAATCATAAGCGCGGTGACTTTTGGAATGGAGTGATAGAGAAAGTTCAGGCTAGACTAAGCAGGTGGAAAGGTAAGTGCTTGTCGTTGGCGGGGAGGATTTGTTTGATCAAGTTTGTTCTTTCTTCTATCCCGCTATTCTTTATGTCCTTATTCAAATTGCCTTCCGGGGTGGTAGATAAGTTGGTTAGGATCCAAAGGAATTTTCTTTGGGGGTGGAGTTCTGAAGGAAGTAAGATCGCTTGGGCTTCTTGGGAAAAGGTTTGTAAGCCTCGTGAAGTTGGGGAGCTTGGTATTATTGATTTAAAGTTTTTTAATCTGACTTTGTTAGGTAAGTGGATATGGAGGTTGGGTTCGGATAAGGGCGGTCTTTGGAAGGAGATTCTCGTTTCTAAATATGGTGGGTGGAGAAGTTTGAGAGAGGAAGGAAAAAGTCGTAGGAGTTCCCTTTGGTGGAAAGACTTGAAAGTGGTGTGGGCTTCGGAGGGTTGGGTAGAAGTTTTGAAGATGGGTTCAAGTGAAAAGTTGGTGATGGGAAGGATATTTCTTTCTGGGAGGACAGTTGGCTAGGTAGTGATGCGCTGAAGAGAGTCTTTCCGAGATTTTTTTTCTCTTTGTTCCGGCCAATGATGCAAAGGTGGCTGAGCTTGGGTCTTGGTCTGACGGTGTTTGGGTTTGGCATTTAGCCTAGCGTAGACCTTTTTTTGACTGGGAGAAGCCTTTGGTGGATCAGTTGTGTCAGACACTTCTTGAGGCTAGGCTGGCTTTGGGAGAGGCGGATAGGTGGGTTTGAAAGGCTGGGGGTCTTCATACGTTTTCAGTTAATTATGCCTATTTTCTTGTTAGGAGGGATTGTGGGTGGATTTTTCTTCGGTTTTCAGTAAGTTATGGAGTTGTAAAGTTATACAGTCTGCTTTATTTACATCTTGGAGGGTGTTGGAGAATAAGATTACTACTAGGGTTAATCTGGAAAGGCGTGGGGTGTTGGTGGAAAGTTCTTTGTGTTGTCTATGTGGGAAGGAGGAAGAGTCTCACCGCCATTTGTTTTTCGCTTGCAGTTTTGCTTGGCGGGTTTGGTGTTTTTGC
>Ga0123341_1001255_pt1 | contig 18545 bp, 14 predicted proteins | sample Turbeapinknodule_FD_89959 | JGI IMG/M metagenome (GOLD analysis project Ga0123341, IMG submission 89959) | Root nodule microbial communities of legume samples collected from Mexico - Turtle bean Mexico pink nodule | ecosystem: Host-associated > Plants > Roots > Nodule | place: Mexico: Nepantla...
TATATATATATATATATATATATATGGATCCGTTATATAAGGAATTCGTTATATATAACGGTTTATCCAATCTGAAATATTAATAAGTATCAATACTACACAATAAAATAAAAACAAAGTCTGATGTGAGGAAGATTCACATATCTTACCTTCACAATAATAAAAGTTCTTAATGCTGATTGTTATCGATGTAATAACCTCGTATTGGAAGATAAACTATATTTTTATTAATGCACTTTAATCATTTTTGGTAACTTTAAACCATTCTTGGTAATAAAAATATGAGAAGAAGATGAAGGGGTAGTGTAGTGTTAGGAAAGAATTAGGGGATTTAAATTTTTAAGAGAAAAAAAAATTTCATATTTATTGAGGTTTCCTTCACTTCCATAATGTTCATTGTATTTAAAATCTACAATAATCAATATATATATATATTTGTCAAACAACTTTTCAAGCTGTTAAAGAAATCCTGTTAGAGCGAAGAACTTTGTCAAATTATTTATCCTAATTTTCAACAAGTACTTGAAAAAAAAATACAATGTATCATTGTTCCAAGTACCAATCAGATCAGAATAGAAAAAGAATCATAACGAGATTTTACAGAGATTTCAAATAACAATCAGAATAGAAAAACAAAAGAGATTTCAAGTACCAATCAGAATAGAAAAACAAAGCATAACAAGATTTTACAGAGATTTCAAGTACCAATCAGAATAGAAAAAAGAAGCATAACAAGATTTTCAAAAATCACCACTCAGATAGCTTCTAATTGGTCAATATTGAAACGGATTAACTTTCAGATTTTGCACAGTTTACACCCTTCATCAACCACACATTTGTCGATATTCGTATAAATTAATACAAGAAACTATTTAGTCGCAAGCCGGTGAAATTAACAGAAATACAGTTTCTCATTAGACTATATAATTAACTTCGAAGGGAATGAATGAATAGAAACACTGTTACTGAATCAACAGAAGAAACTGTAATCCAAACATAACCAAGAACAAACAACCAAATTGAAACCATTCATATCTTTACAACTCTCAAATCTGCAAAATATTAATAACATTTGTCAAGCTTGTATATTTAACATAAACCAAGACTGAGATTCGGTGTATTCTGGTTAGAACCTAGGTATAAGTTAATTCCAAATTAACAAGATAAAATGATGTTAGATCAGTAGAAAGATAAACTTCTTCTTCGTGTGTAGTATCCATTCCATTATATGCAGACAGTCAGAGAACCAAAGAAACAGCAGAATGAGATTCTTTGAAAAAGCAGAGACCATATCAATTAAGATTCCTCGGGCTCCTTCCTTCTAGAAGTTCCACATTTCGAAAAAACGTTATTGATAGGAGTAGTTGGCACTGGTATCAATTTCCCAATCACAGCAAGAGGCCAACTGAAAAATATGAAGAGTGTAAGGGGTGATATCCTGTGACCACTCTTGCATAATAAGCCTTTCAAGAAAATGCTTGGCAAGATTTAAACAATCAATTCTAGACATTTCAAGTTTTCACTCTGAAAACTTATTTAAAAGATAGCATGAAAAGAAAAGCATAAAATTTCGATAGGGCGTATGATTAACTGACCTAATGAATCCAATAATGACACAGATGATCCACTGCTTCCAATTTAACCTCACTGTTTTTGTAAACTTGCCCAGAAATTCAATGATGACAATCTGAAAAACAGTTGCAATTGTATGTCGCCCTTAGACACCTTTCACAGTCATGGCTTAAAACTACCAGAGGAGTGTTAAAGACTAACCTGAAGCACAAGAGTTAATCCAATTATACCCATAAAGAGGTAGTTTCTCGTCACTCCTTTAAATATGTTGTATTCATCTGGCTTTCGAGCATTAAACTCATTAAATATCTGCAGATTTGAAAGAATTTTGTCTTTCTCGTCACTCGTCAAATACAAGAGAATAAGAACAAAAACAACTTGACCACAAATATAAGAAGCAAATGAATTGGGAACATATCCCATGTATTTCCACAATCAAAACGATTTAGTAGCGATAAATGGAGGAAGAACCCAACATCAATGTTGATAAGAGGAAGTAGAATAAAATTGCTGGAACAATGAGGTAACAATCAAGCAAAAACGGCAAAACTATATATTGGAGGCAAGCCATCCGAAGTCTTTTGTGAATGGAAGTACTTTGGTTCTGTTACTTCATATCAATACGTATGAATAAGTTTAGCTCAAAAAGTTAAACGCTTCCAAGTGACTATAAAAAATTCCTAACACCGAAAATCATGTATCTAACAACAGCTCCAGAGCTAATATGCAATTATGAATATTACATCAGAGCATATATCAGGGTATGGCTAGCTTTAGGCCACTAAAGCAGCCTCCTAACGCCCTCCTATATTTGAAGCCCCCCGAAAGAAATTATTTTTAGGCAAAAAGCTATTTCGAGAGAATTTTTAGAGCTGTTTTTTGGTATTTTTATATCACTCAAAATGTTTAGTACTAGAAATTACTGATAACATATCCAAGTTATAAGCTTATCGCCATAATTTCCCTTATAATTTTATCCTCTAAACATGTACCATGAATATGAATTACTTTCTCTCTATCTAGGACAACTTCATCAACTGTCAATACCCTAAGTATATTCCCTCTCATTTTCTGCCCGAGCACCCAACATAATTTCAACAATGGAAGTGGGCAAGTCAACAGCTGAACAAACCCCCCACAACAGATCCACACAATTGAAACTCTTTTGAGTCTGTTTGGTAAAGAAAAACAAATTGAATTGAAGGAAATAGAAAGGTGAAAGAAAAGACATCAAAACTAAAATAGAAATTTAAAAGTATAGTTGAAAGGAAGCAGAGAAAAAAATGAGGCAGAAAGTGAGAAATAAAGTGCAAAGTGACAATGAAATTCATCATATTTTTACTCTATTTCCATCCAACCAATTATTTCCACTCTTTCCCACCCTATTTTCACTCTATTTCCGTTCACCAAAATTAAATCCACTCTTTCCCTCTTATCTCCATCCAAGGAAACACAGCATAAGGAGGGTTGGTACTCAGGCCCAGTGTTGTTAACCAAATTATAGTATAAATGTGGATGTAAACTTCACCTTGCAAGGTGATTTTATAAAGTTAAATTAGACCTAAATCTACTTTCTAAGATAGTATCCAAGCATATGCTAATATCTAGCTGAACTCTCCATCGAGCCCATCAGCATGGATCAGCATGAAGTATGATCCCACATCGACCAAATTATAGTATATAAATAGGTGCAACCCTGTTATAAGGTTGAGTTAAGCCTAAATACTTTATAAGACATATTTATCATATATTTCAACTATTATGTGACTTCCACTCAAGATATAGCAGATTATTGGTTTTCCACCATTGACAACACTGCTCAAGCCGTGCATATATATCAACATTTTCACCTCCTAGTCACAAGAACCGCCAAACTATTATATTTGTCTAGTTATTGAAGGATGAGGTGCAAATTGGATTCGGCCCAGAATAGGAGAGGCAAAGTTGTCCAAGGAGAAGGATGGATTTTTGCATAGCAACCATGTTAAAAATCAGAAAGGTTTGCTTGTGGATGGGAGGAAAGAAGATGAGGCAAAAAAATGGATTTTAGAGATGAAAGCATCCGGCAGATTTCATTATCCAGTGGGTCAGGTCTATGATACCACTTGCTATAGTGCAGTTCTTAAGCAGAGGTATTGATATTGTGTGTAATACTAATAGCCAAATAACATTGCTGAAAGGAACTCACATGTTTGTCTATGACACTGCAAGAGTGAAAGCAAATTTTGGCGGCAGTGATCAGGTCAGGTGGGCTTGGTTATCATGCTTCAGTCAGTTAGAACATCACAGGGACTTTATTTTCATCAAAGCCCCCAGTTGTCCATCTTGAGGTTGAGGACAAGGTGAAATAGATACCCCTTACTAACAGTTAGTTGCAATAGTTTGTCAAGTTAGTTGGTTGAAATAGTGAGGCACATTGACAATAAGCATAGCTATCTGTATTTTCCCATTACAAGGTCATGAAGACTTACTTGACAGAGAACAAATGCGTTAAATATCAAAGTGTTCTTCACTTTAATTGCATGCTGATTGTTGTCATGGCTCAAACCCAGTATGCTTCTACCTCGGAAATTGAGTACAAGCAAGACAGAGACTTGGTACATTGCCTGAAAATTTCCAAAAATTATTGCTTTCAACAAAATAAATAAGTAATTTGTATTATTTCCTGATGCTTCAAAATCCTGTAGTTGGTTGCTTGTGAAATCCGCAAAAACTACAAGGGATACTAATAAATGAGAAAGATAATTTACCTGTATCAGCAAATTCCTCCACATAATATTTGTTATGAGAGGCTCTCTGAAAAGGCAAGCAAACAATTTGTCAATTCTATCACAAATATTAAGCAGATAGGCATCATCTATTGTTTTGGTAATAAAACTATAAACTATTGGCCCATAACTAATAAAGAAGAATTTGGATCTCATGTAATGAGAGAACGATACAAAACACAAAACTAATGGGCTCTGCACAGAATTTGCAAATAGCTTTTGTAAAGCATGAAATACTCAACAGATTTTCAATTCTTTAATGGATATCTCAATTTTAGTTTTTTGCAATATCCTCTTCAAATTTCTTTCTTCTGAAAGAAGGACCAAAATCATGTTTAGATAATAAAGCTGCAAATTGTTAACCCATTTTTCACAAACACATTCTGCAGATCCACGCATGCCTACATAAATTCAGCCTTCACTAACAGCTTAATGGCTATTGACAACTCTCTTATTTTATTTTTATTTTGTTTCAGAGGATTTTGCATATAGCTTAAAATGAGTGGACTGTATTTCAATTGATTAACATTCACTTTTAGCATTCCTCAAGTGATATCTCGTCCTGGTTTTGCATATTATCCTCTCTTTAAATATATTTCTTCTTTTAAACAATCCAAAGATAAGAAATCAGAAAAAGAATTGGTTTTCCAACTGTTTTGATACTTTTCCTGATTTTCCAAGCACTGTGTAATAATACAGTAATAAAATTTTTGACATTTTTCAAACAAATGCCATGATCTGAAGTACTTAATAAGAATCACAAAAAATAATATATCTGACCTTCGACCAACTGGAGATCGATCCATGAGGTGATCAGTTGGTGGTTCCGTTGCCAGGGCTAGTGCTCCCAGAGTGTCCATGATTAGATTTACCCAAAGAAGCTGTAGAGAAATCAACCATGATTAGATTTACCCAAAGAAGCTGTAGAGAAATCAACCGAGATTTTCAATGTCATCCTAACTTCATATCTGGGCATAACCCAGAAAGAGAAAGAGAAAATCAACCTGCACAGCATTCAATGGAACATCACCAGTAGAAATTGCAGCAACAACATTTATCACTAAGGCGGCCACATTTACTGTAAGCTGAAACTGGATAAATTTCTGAATATTTGCATAGACAGATCGTCCCCATCTGACAACCTACAATCATAGAGAAACACAATGTCATTATCAGTTGGGCTTCAAATATTTAGTGCATCCCAATTCTATAAAAATAAACATCTCATTATACAATCGTTAACCATAAAGTACGTTTCTACTACTGATGACAGAAAAACAGCCCTTCAAGAGGTGAAGAGCTAACATATACATCACTGCTAAGAACAAATCAAAATCTCTCAAAGTAGTGTAGTACTGACCTTTACAACTGAAGCAAAATTGTCATCCAAAATAATGATATCAGAGCTCTCTTTGGCAACTTCTGTACCTTGGATACCCATTGCAAGACCTATATCGGCCTATATCACAAAATATATAGAATTACATTGGAATGATAGTTCAAAACTTTAAAATTAAAATAAAACTGACATAATGTAACCACTAACAGGAATTTTACAAGTATACAACAATATAAGATAGACATACCAGCCACATTATCAAACTAAATGAACCATTACTATCGATTTCATCATTGCAGTGGATACTTACAAACAATACAAGCACGTGCCTAAAAAATACAAACATAAGCTACAAAAATTGTAAATACTATGCAAACCTCATGAAGGGCAGGAGCATCATTTGTTCCATCACCAGTTACAGCAACAACGTGACCCTTCCTCCTCAATGATTGTACTAGCAATAATTTGTCATTGGGAGATGACCGTCCCATTACCTGTTACACAGTATTTGCAATAAATGTTATTTGCAAAGAACATACCAGTACAAGAGCACAGCACAAAAACAAGGCCGTAATAGTAATTTGATTTTACCGATATCCTATCAGCAATTTCATCTCTCTGTGCTTCTGACAAGCCACGAAATGTTTTTCCTTCAATGATGTTTGGTTCTGTAGCATCAGCAAATGAACCAAGTATTCCACATTCCACAGCAATTGCTTTTGCAGTTTTCACATTGTCACCAGTGACCATTTTCACCTTGATTAGAAATTCAAACCACAAAAATAAAAAATCAAAGCAAAGCATATTTCATTTCTTAATTTAAATGCTCAATTAGATATTGGAGGAAATCAAATAAAGCTAGTGTTGATCTTTGGAATCTTAAAGGCTTCAAAATTCAAAGCAATTACACACATATTGGGTTGGTGCAGGCAGAGCGAAAATGGTACAGTAGGCACAATGCCTTTGCAAGGATCATAAATCTGTACTTATTTATGTAGCCACTAAAAAAAATGATTTATCTTTTCTTGAGAGGATAGAAAATTAGTAACTCAGTCCATTTAAGAAAAGTTTAGTCTTTATTTTTTTCTCTAACAAGGTGATGCCTATGACACTAAAATTCAAGAGCCATGCTACACAATGTGTTAACTGTGTTGTCAAATAGCAGATAAGGCAAAGTGGTGTGATCAGATCAGATTCATGAAAACTGCCATATAAATGTCATGGCAAGTTTGTAATGACGTTAGCTACAACAATGTGACTACAAATGCCAATAGTACTTCTGTCATTTCATCAATTCATCTGTATGCAACACCTGTTTTGGTTTTCATCTGTGTCATTCCTCAACATCCATGTTGAGTGGGGGCTGTCACCAAATAGCACCCCCTGTCAGGGAAGGACAGTTGTCCCCCTGTTACATTTTCTTTTTGTTTAAGTTGAAACCCACTCTTCTACCCCTGTGCAAACCATCTCCCATGAACAGAACCATGCCATAATGCACAACCTCCATTGTGTCTCCGAATGACAGAAGCATGCATCTGTTCTCTCATCTTCTTGTTCATGTCTTCCCTTTTTTAAATGGTGTGTAACCCAAGTACCTAAAATCAGCTTGCCTATTCTGCCCAGATTTTAATTCTTTTCACCTTGTTTATGATTAGGGATAAGGTTAGTCAGTTAGACATGACAACATGCTTTTATGTTTATTATTTATGTTTGGTTCAAATTAATTTTGAGAATAATAGCTTTCTTTTGTTAATGTTTAGATACATAGGATTAGTATTGTCGATGTCATTCATTTCTTGACATCATTTATAAAGAGAAAAATTTCTATTTTGGTTCATCAAAGGACAATGTTTGTATGTTTCTTTATTATAGAGTCCTATATGGATTAAATTTTCATAAAATGTTGAAAATGCTTGAATACTTCACCGACATATCACTAAAGTATCCAAGAATATCAATATCAGATACACAAAGAAAATTGAAGTATAGGTATTTCATAGGTTTGATACTTCACTCACACATATTGATGATGTACCCAAGTATATTGTATCAAATATATATCATTAATAGATACATAAAGCAAATGGAAGCATCTATACTTCACAACAAAAAACTTTCAAAATCAATTATATGAAATACCTTAACCCCAGCTTTTTGACAAAGTAGCACTGCATCTTTGACACCAGGTCGACAAGGATCCTGAATTTTGATACATACAAAACAATAACAATATACAGAAACAGAATTTTAGCATGCGGAAAATATTTTAAGTCTGATGCTGTCAAAAACCAAACACGTCCAATGTTTCTCCATTAAGATACATAAAAGAACTTCCATGTAGTAAATCAAAGTGCAAGGAGAAAGACATAATAAATAAAATATTAAAACTTTTACTACATACAAAGTATGCAACAAAGTGGGAATAAATGGGGTATGAAGCCTGTAAATAATATGGCCAAACAGCTTTACCTTAAATTACATAGCTAAACTATGGGATATAATATCATAATACAAACAGAAAAATATAACAAAGGTGACAATGATAGGAAGGTTTCAAAATGCATACCTTAATACCAACAATAGCCAGTAAATTAAGATCATCCTCTGGTAAAGACCAGTGAGCAAGTAGTTCTTCATTAGTTGGAACCTTTTTCTTTTCATATGATCTATATGCAATGGCCACACAACGTAGACTATCAGCAGCCATGTCTTCAATAGCCTTTTTGAAAAATGACATCTGCAAGACAAAAAAAATTACACACATACACATGCATATTAATGAACAAGAGTCATCCACACAATTCATATATTAATTTTATTTGCTTTGTTTATGTAACATACATAAAATAAAACAACTTTAATATTCTCTAGTCATGAAGAAACTATATAATAGAATCAGTTGCGATATCCCATTTCCTCTATTTTCTAAATACATTAGTTTCTTGTATATTCAGGTATCGTTGCTTGAGTGGTAGGGAATTCTGGGTATTTGCTATAAATTGTTTATCCCCCCCAAAATATAGGGGATTAAATTATGTAATGATGTGAATAAAAATCAGAAGGCTGTGATCTATTTCTAAAGCAATTCTCTACTGAATCCAACAAAAGAGGAGAAAAACCAGTTGGCAAGAGGGGCAGCTGGATAAAAAAAATACTATACATAGTAGTTTGAGATGATCTCCTATTTGGGCAAGATACCCGGTCCCCCTCCCTCCCAATAAAAAACTGAACACAATCTAAGAAACGTCTGCCCTTAACTGATGTTAACATGTAACAAGTTTATCAAATCAAACCTTCTCCTCATCCATCCCCACCAGCTGGTCATTTGCATCAATATAGCCTGTACAGCAGGCTAGGACTATCTCGGCCGCACCTTTCCAGTGTATATGGATGTTAGAGTCCGCCTGCATATATGCATAAAATTATGATGCCCTGGCTAAAAGATATGGTATACTTTTAAGCAATATATTTTTTTTTATCAGCAATGATTAATTAAATAAAAGGGAGCACTTAAGCAATATATTAGCTACCAAGCAATGTTTCAGTTAGTCTAGAATACAAGTAAAATATCTGCATAATTGAATAAAAATGACAATAAAATTGTACCGTTTGTAATGCAACGCCGCCTCTTTTTTTCTCTGAATTGAATGGGAAAACATGTATAATTGATGATTCGGATCTAGCAGCCGTAAAATTCATCCCAAGCTGAGATTTTGTATAACAATCATCACTAGTTATAAGCACATATGTTAACACAAAATGAAAAGGAGGGGTGGGGAAAGAAAGGACAGCACTTCCAAAACACACCTGTATTCCCCAATGTAAAATTGCCTTTTCTGTTGGTGATCCAGAAACTTCAACATCATTAGCACCCTATTGGAGAAAAAAATCAGTGGAGAGTAGTAGATCGACCTAAGTCTATGTTAATATGTATTATACTTTTTCTTTCCTCGTTACCTCAGGAGCATAAACACTACCGTTAGTGTTCAGTGCAATACCCTCTATGAGCAGGGAGCGAAGCATAGAATTCTCCAACTTGTGAGGAGGATCAATTTTATTACTCCCAGCATAAGCCTCAACCACAGTCATCTGTCTCATGGAATTGAAAAATGTTAACATATTAAGAAAATCTGATGCATAAATGCCAAACAAGGCCAATAGAACGAACTTCCTAAAAATCTATATTTATCCAATAGAAATGTCTCATTGGTAGAATAGAAATAGAATAGTTGATATTTTGAGCTCCTACTTTATCTTAAAAAGCTCAAAGGATTCTTACTCAAATAAAAGCTTGCTCGCATAAAAACCTTTAAAACAATAAACAATTGCAAGAAGTTCTCTCCAAGAAGCTGACGTAACTCGATATAAAAAATTACTATTTAAATCAATATTTTAAATACAGCGCCACAACTAACCTCATTCATAGTCAATGTGCCAGTCTTATCACTACATATGGTTGTGGCAGAGCCCATGGTCTCACAGGCAGAAAGCCTCCTTACCTACAATTCAATGTGTCATATTAAACACAGTTTCACATATATTTATGTAAAAATTCAATAAAAGTACAAACATCAATTGGCATACCAAGGCTTTATCTGCCATCATTTTTCTCATCGAGTAGGCCAGCCTATATAACATAATTTATGGAAAAGGGTGTGTAAGTACAAAGATTAGATAGTGAACCCAAAGAAAAAAAATTGTATAATATGAAAGAGGCGTATTAACAAACATAATTTTTTTTCTTTTATTAGAGATCAGTGCTAGACTCTTACGAAAATAAAAGATTAGAAAAATGGAAAACTAAGCATCAACTATGGATTCTGTATTGGACCCAATGTGCAATTCACTGACAGATTTTTACTAATATATGGCAATAACAAAAACTAAGGAAGAAAACGTGATAAAATCAAAGTAAAATGAAAAAAATTTCAACAATGTTAAAACATGAATTATGACAGCAAAAACAAATGTATAAACTAATAAGCTCAGGTCAAAATGAGCAGACTTACGTTAAGGTAACTGCTAATGGGAGCCCCTCAGGAACTGCAACCACGACGATGGTGACCTATATACTCATTGGGTTATTATCACTATAAAGATATTAAAGCCAGAAATATAATGGATATCTTCAATTGCATCAACATGCTCTGGTAATATAGTATTTATCATCACACATACCGCAACAGTTACTATCTTAATTGCACCATCAACAGCATCACCAACTTTAGTCTTGCCAGCTTTAAATTGAGGCGAACCATCGGCGTTTTCAGTATGCCCAGAGAAATATCTGCCAACAAATTTCAACTTTAGAGGCATGCTGATTATAATCTTATCAACAAACCACATAAATATATAGCAACAATATGATAATAACTAAGTTACCTAGCCAGTAGCACAACCAGGACGACAACAGCAACAGAGAGTCCAACAATACCAATGAAAGTAGCTACACCATTTAAGCGAACCTATATTGAAAACTTGCATATATGAGTAAAGTATGAGAAATAGAAGAACTCAATAAGAAATCACAACTAAGAAAAAGACCTGCAATGGTGTTTCTTCGCCAGTATCTTCTGAGATGCTAGCCATTAGAAGCCCCCATTCAGTATTGGTACCAACACCAGTAACCTGTGGTAAATAATAAACAAGGAAAAAGTTAAATTAATATATTGAATTAAAAGAAATTTGGTAAAAGTATATCTATATTTTATTGACTCCAAATTCTATATTCAACATGGGGAATAAAATCCTGTTAATAATAGTATGCATACAAGCAAACAACCAACATCTTTTTTAAAAAAATAGAAACATTCTCTACGGTCCTTTTGATAAGAAACACACTACAAAAGCTAGCCCTTGTAATTGGAGAGGCCAAGGGTCGCATGTGGTATTTGAAAGATTTTTTTCAAAAAAGCTTTCGTCAATTGTTTATAATCTAAAATAGGTCATGATACTTTGTAAATTGATTTACCAAATGACGATAAAAAAATGATTTTTTAGTATTCTATATCTATAGGATTTTGAAATGCTCACGTAGTAAGAGTCATGGTATGGGATTCATTAATTGAATATTCAACTTTCTTAGAGTCTTTCGCTAGGCAAGTAATTCAGGTTTAGATGAAAACATAGAGAAAGTCACATGCAAAGAAAAATACAAAAACACAGTTTGCCTTTTTGTTTTATTCTATTGTTGAAATTCATTAAAGAAGAAATTATCTACTTCATCCAACTAGTTCTGGGAATTATCTGATGTGGGACTCAATCCCATACCTTGCAATTGGATCCGAACATCACACCACGCTCCACAACCCCATCACCCAGGTAGGCTGATGTGCAATAGCCCTTTCACTAGTTTTGGGAAATCATTGTAATGTTGGCGTCACCACCCACATAACCCTCTCTAAACTGCCTATTGCATAAAATTTTCTTTACAAAATTCCCTTTAAATATTAATGACCTTAATATTTTTTCTAGCCAATAAACAATACATGCAGCAAATTAATTTCTTAGAGACTCTGCTGAGGATAGAACAATTGCTAACTGTTACATAAGTGGATACACAGTATTTAATTAGACAAAAAATTAATGAAAGAGTAATTCTAGAAAGTTATTCAAATGGTTGAGAAATTCGATACCACAGATTAAATCCTATAATTCTTGTGTAGCAATTAAAGGGATCCTAAATAGACAGCAAGAGGGTATATGAAGAATGTATAAACAGTTTTAAATCCAATTAAGAAACACTTCCACAATCAATGCATATTTTATTGGTCCTTGATATAATTACAACCCACACCTCCACCAAAGTAACTATTATGTGTCGATTACTACCTCAACAACTATCCTTTGAAAACTCCTCATTATGTAAACTAAAATCATGTCACACTTGAATTGCAAAAATAAACAGGGAAAAGTCTAAATTACCAGCATTGTGCCACTGCCATCAGCAACTTTACATCCAGACATCAGAAAAGGATCCTTGGAATCTTTATGGACCTGCAAAAAGCAAAAAACAAATATGAAGCAGAAAAAAAAAATCCAACTCCGTAGGAGATAAAAAATAAATACTTACAATTTTGCTCTCCCCAGTCATACTTGATTCATCAATTGCAAGAGAGTGACCAGTGATCAGAATTCCATCAGCAGGGACCTAGAAAAAGTATAAAGAACTTAATGGCAAAGAAAATGGAATCGACAAGAATAATAAGGAAAAGAATAACAGAAAAAAATCAAGTACCTGGTTACCAATATTTAGGGGTATAACATCTCCAACAACAATATCATATATAGAGATCTCAACCCTTCTACCACCTCTAATAACCTTCTCATGCACAAATCCAAATAAAAGGTTAAAAATATGGCAACAAAATTTCTAAAACATGTGTAATACAACACTCAAGTTTAACTGAAGAAACAAACAAACCTCCAGGTGTATATTTCTCTTCTCTTCATTTAGGTCTCGAAACTGAAGAGACTGCTTATAATCACTTATAGCTACAAAACAGCAAGAAAAGAAAGAGGTTGGTCATTTGAAGGAGAAATTAATAGACACCATTATTATAATTATAATTATAGTAACATCTACAGTAAAAGACTGAATGGACAGCGTGGGTCATGAACTTGAACTACACCAAAAGCTTATCGAAGAGGAAATTGCAACAGAGTCATAAAAGCAGGTAAATTAACACCGTGTATTATATACCTTACAAAGCCAATATAATACCTGTAACAACAATAACAAGAATAACTGCAAAAGCAATGCTTCCCCCATCATACCATCCTTCCTTAATACCCTGCAACAATTTTTTTGTCAAAAAATGAATTGAAAAAAAATCTGAATATTCACAAAAATGTTCTCTTAATCCTAGATTATGAAGAGAAGGACCAAACATAAAGAAAGTAGGGCAAAAGACCATATAAATTAATTGATTGTACAAGATAACATTTAAAAGAATGCATATAGATATTAAGTCTTGAAACTCTTGGATTTTACTTTAATTCAACATAATTAGCATCAAAAGAACAAAATATAGTCAAAACAAGACTCACAAATTGAAAGATTGAAAGATTTTCTTCCCCTAAATATAATGGATTCAAATAATAGCATGCATTGTTCAGATCAGCCTAAATATTTATTTGATTATATATTTGAGCATGAAACATAGTATAAAATATTCCAATACGACCAAAGCACTCACTCTATCAAACCATTGTATGCTAAATGTAGAATAGATTAAAACAGAAAAGGCTGCTATCAAATAGCTGTAGAGAAATCCAAAAATGCCAAAATGTGAAGGAGTAAGGTTTGAGGAATAATAATTTTATTAAAATGTCCAAATTAGTGGGAGAGAAATGGCAAAAAGTAAAGAACAATACAAAATTTGGAGAATAGTATTTGTAAATATGAGAGAAACCCACTTTCAGCACTCCCAACCAAGTACAAAGAATTGCATCATAACTTCACCAGCCAATCTTACCTCAGATTTTATCCCAAGTGCCAGTGAAGCTGCTGCAGCTACCATTAAAATAACCAAGGTCAGGTCCTTGCAAGCATCCCACATAAACATCTATAAAAACCATAGAAAAAAAAAGGTTACTATAGTATCCCAATCACAAAGAAGAAGAAACTTGTCTACCCCAAAATCATCAAGCATTTCATTACTCTGAATAAGTCATTACCAGAAAACCTCTTCCTTTCTTCCGAGGATAATTGTTGGAACCAAATGAATTCCTACGTTTTAGTAAATCAGCATCATCACCGTGAATTCCCTTCTCTGAATTTGTTTTCAACAAATTTGATAGTCCTACAACCTGATAATGATCCAAAAGCAACACTTGAAATTTATGACACTGAACAATACTATTACCAAGTGGAGAAAAAATATTCTTGGCAAACATACCCCTCCATATTGTTGCAGGGCAGCAGTGTCATGCTCCCTCGAAATTGAAGCAAGTTGCTCTTGTCCAATTGGAAATTCACCAGCAATGGGGGTCGGAGGAGGTTTAATAGGTTCTAACAATTTAAAGCATTACCCATCAATACTTAAAAAAAAAAGTGGCCTACACCTTACTATTACACTAGTTAAAATAAAGTAAGTTATTTAAATAAAGTTCCATGGAACAACAAAACTAACTACCATGAAGCATATTCACGATTAGGTTATGAATGCAAAAAGGAGAATGAACGTATACAACAAGGATGTCACAAATGCACATATACATTTTGGAATATGAACAAGATAGTGAACACTATGTGCCACATGCATCCATGTGTCCAATCTGATCATAATGGAGGCAACTTTTGTTCAATTGGTAGAAGTTAGGGCATAGGAAAATATCTTAATCTTATCATATCTTAGATTATCTTCTTCAAGTAGTTTACTTATTCGTTGTTGCTTAGCATTAGTTACTATATGTTCTTATCTTATCATGATTTGTTTGCTTGATTAATTAGGATTAGGATTAGCATAAAAGGACAGGTGCTCTAGCTGTTACTTACACATGAAGACATTGAAATACATATCAATCAGTGATTCATTCTCTTTTACCTCTCTTTCTCTATACCTAGAACCTCCTAATTTCAAAATGGTATATATAGAAGAGGTTACATTCTCCATGACCTTGCCCATCATTGTCCCACCAGTCACCTCCTCAATATTTGATATTCTAATTTATTTCCATGATTCTTTCTATTTGCGGTATCCCACTCTGATTTCAAAACTCGTCTTCTTCTCATCTTTTTGCACTTTTTGGGAAATGTTTTTGGCCACCATTGCCTCTGCCAAAGAAATTCCCATCAATTTATATGTCAAGACCAATTAATCTCCATCCACCACTCCCGAAAATTTCGGTATCACCAGTGTTAATAAGACACCCATCTGCATCATTCATTATCTCACCAACCAAATTATTAATCCTAAAAATCTCAAGAACATCAGAATCAAGACAAGTCCATATGCATCATTCTTCTCAGCTGCCATTATCTCCCTTGCATGCAGCAACAGCCATGCTATGAATGAAGGCCCTTTTACCATATGTTTCTCATGCCAAGGTCAACCCTAGCAGTATTCACTGGATTAGTGTAGAAAATCCTTCAAAAGTGCTCAAATATATATACCAATCTCCTTCAGCATGTAGTCTATGGTATGAAAACCATTTGCTGTCCTACAATCACTGATTCAATCCTCACTGGTACCATTCCAAGAGTCAGCTTCTTTTAGCCATATTTTTAAGGTATCAAATTTTGCATCTAGGTGAGATTCACTTCACACCTAGAAGTTACATGAACCATAACAGCAAAGAAGGGATTCTAATAAATTTTGCTGACTCTCTTCTTTCCCTACTTACATCCCTTATGGCTATTTGACTCTCTTGGTAGCTGATTTGTTCTTTGACATATGATGCTAGCTTTGAGGAAGAGAAGGGTGAAAGCTGTCTAGCCCTTTCTTTTATCCCGGACACTGTTTGGTCTGAGTCTGTCTAACCCAGAGTGCTCTTTCCAAACACCAATCACAGTGAATAATCCTTGGACAGCAGTAGTCACATATTTAGCCTAGTGGTCCCAAAAGATCGCCCTACTACTGTTGGTCTTTGTCCTATACTAGTCAATTTCACCAATCACCTAAGTTTCATCTAATCTCTATGATGTTTTATCATAGAATTTCTTTAACTAGAAAAGCAACCATATTATTGAAAAGAAACAAAGAAGGGATGCAACAGACTTAAAACTTAGTAAGCTTTAGCTTGAGAAGTTGTGTTAAAATATAGTATGCATTTTACTGTATAAAGTTTTTTTGCCGTATCTTAGATTATCTTTAAAGATTAGTGATTAGTTTTCGCATTTCCTCGTTATCAATTAGGCTTAGTAGAGGGGTTTTATCATGATTCAATTCCTTAATTAAGAGGGTCTTTTAATACCATAAATAAGGGTTATTGCTCTTGATAGAGACTTGGGTATTATGAGGTGCCTAAAACTCACATCAAATAGTATGAGATGCTCATTAGGAGTATTGAAATGATTAGTTCTCTCCCTTAACAACTAGCTTTTAAGGAATGGTTTTCCAAGTACTTGAGTGAATTGCTATGAGAGCTACTTGTCATTGTCTTGGAATGGTTACATTTGGAATTTTTTATCACAAGGAAAGTTGAAAGAAATGAAATATCACAAAGTAAAGTGTAGTAGAGTGTGAATCGTTGAGATGTCGACTCATAGGGACTGATATGATTGGGAGTTGGGTATTATGGGATGTCTAAGACCCACATTAAATATTATAGATGCTAGTCGGTGGTATGATTGTGACTTGGGTATCATGGGATGTCTAAGACCCACATTGAATATCACGGATGCTTTTAAGGAGTGAGTTCATCAAGTGCTTGGGCGCTTATTACTCTACTTTTGTGAGTATCAAGGTCATCTATACATCTCAATCAATATTTCATTCCCTTTTATCTCTCGTACTCTCTTTAGACTTAATGCCACATAATTTCAACATAAATATTCAGTAAATCATAAAAAAATACTTAGAGATTGACAAGATACCTTCATTTAAAAGATGCTACGATGAAAAAGTAACATTGAAATATAAAATATAGACTTGGTCGGTAGAATGAACTTATTTATTAAATAATACAATATCGATTGAGTATTTTAAAATTTAGAGTTGTAACAATGCATTGTCTATCATTCCCCAAATTTTGCTTAGGAAGTAGTTGACTTTAAAGTGAAGCAATCCAAAAGACTTCTTTAAATAGGTAAATACCCCAAATTGTTACTACTGGATAACTAGTAAACAAATAAAAATATGACTATCTTGTATGTTACTGGATAACTAGTAAACAAATAAAAATATGACTATCTTGTATGTTACTGGATAACTGTATTAAACCAAATTAATTAAGACAGCAAAGATAGGCAAATAAAAATTTGAGTATAACTCAATTACTCACCATTTCCTGGCACCCCACCAGCTGCTTTGAAAAGATAAGCTGCCTAATAATGCAAAATGGATAATTAGTACACTTCATATGCCTGGCGTAAACGTAATAAAGAAAGCCAATTGAAGGAATCATACTCTAATGGCTTGTGCATGCGCCCTAATCTTTCTCAATATTTGTTTCTTCTCTTCTTCTTTTTTCAAGTCCAAGGTATAACGAAATCGACGAGAAGCATTAAGCACGAGCGCTGCTTGCTAAAAAAGATAACAACAAAAGGGTTTCTTATGTGTAAATAAGATAAACAGACTTAAAAATAGTAAATGTAGAATAATAAAATGAAGCTAACTATTGGTCTTGACAGTCGACAGTAAATTACAAAACAACATTCATACTGCAAAAAAGCTAAATGAAACTACAAATTAAATGTGGTATGCTTGAGAAGATGCATTCTTTTATAATAAGTTTTGGAAACATAAGTTATATCCGTACATGTAACTTTGCAATTTCAGAATAGCAAACCCATGCTTCTTATTTACCTAGGCTTTTCAAACTTATACAAAAATGTCATTTACTATCAACCGAGAAAAAACACCTGGCATTGTTGTAGACAGATAGTACTAAAAAGTTTGAACAAAACAAATACATTAATGATGTTTAATACAATTTTCTCAAAAGGTACGTATAAGGGGCCCAGCCTTCTCGCTGTTCAAGCAATAATCTCCTAGTCCCAAATTCATCATTGCGTTACGTTATATAATAACTTTCCACATTTTTATGGGAATATATCATTCCCACCCCTCACAATAATAACCACAAATCATTTTTCAAAACTTGTATCATACATGAGAATATTGCATCCCCAAATTCAAATTCCCGTGAATAAACTTCCATTCGAAGGGGATGTATTGGATTAGAATTTCAAAGGATTTTAA
>Ga0123341_1001256_pt1 | contig 18542 bp, 8 predicted proteins | sample Turbeapinknodule_FD_89959 | JGI IMG/M metagenome (GOLD analysis project Ga0123341, IMG submission 89959) | Root nodule microbial communities of legume samples collected from Mexico - Turtle bean Mexico pink nodule | ecosystem: Host-associated > Plants > Roots > Nodule | place: Mexico: Nepantla...
AGAGTAAAATACATGGTGTATATATAAGAAAAAGATTAAGACCTAGCTGAAACAGAAAAAGGAAAGTTGGGTCAAACAAACAAAGCCCAATAATTTAAAATAGAAAAATAAATATATTAACATCATGTAATATTTTAATGCTTGTATATATACTTAATATATTTTGATTAATTGAAACAAAATTATTAGTGTCAATGACATCTCAAAATTTAATTATTTTTTGCATGTCAAAATTATAACATCCTAAATATATTTTGAAAAAAAAAATCTTTGCTAATGTAAATCTGCAACATGATACACTATCCATCTTAGACATGATTTAAATACTTTCAAATTCTCCACTACACTTAGGTTTGCATAGGATCCTCTCAAACCCACTAATCTATCTGGAATATTCTTTTATATTAGTAAAAATGAAGAGAAATCCAATTCATTGACTTAAATTCATTCTTAATCTTGTTGAACCCAATTTTTCTGGTAAAACTAACAGTACAAAATCAATTTTAACGACATTTGATTTGACTTTTGAATCATTCACGACTTCAATTTTATTTTAATTTTATCTTTTTACTTGAATGATTTAAGTTTCAACTTGTTACTTATTGTCAGCTTGTTAGTTTCAAAATTTAAATTAATTAAAAGGCTAAAGTCAGAGGAAACCATTCAATAAAGTATTAAAGTTAATAAATAGAGTGATGTCAGATACCTTGAAATTGACTTATTAAAAATTTAAATTAATTGTGACAACTATTTACTATCACAAAATTTCAGCATTTAAACCAATAAATATGACATTAAATCTAAATTAAGACGTAAATATGACACTTCTCTAACTAAAAAATACTGTAACATCTTTAGAGTAAATTTATGATGTGACACTACTAACTAACATTGTAAATTGTAATCAAACCATCCTGTAGAATAACTAATTAGGTCGCATAATTATTTTACAGTATACTTGTTAAACAAATGTCTTAATTTATTTTTTCAAAATACTTTCTTTAGATTTTTTATTTTAATCAATTAATCTAAAGATTTTTTTTTTGTCTATAATTCTATTTATATATCTATGATAAGAGTTATACATAAAAGTATAAGTTTAAAATCTGAATTTTTAGTGAAAGATATTATATAATATAAAAATTTAAAACCTTGAATTACAAGAATAAAGAATTATTTTTATTTTAAAAGCAAGTTTATCTAACAAATTTAGATAAAAAAAATATGATTAAAAAGTGTGGTTTTTTAAATTTTTACATTGAAAGTAACAGCATACTGCGAGAAAAAAAAGTTAAATTAAATTTCTAGTATAAATACTCTAAAAGCTATGTAACACATATACGGATACGGACACTGACACGACACGGATATGGATACGGAGATACGTATTGTACCTTACAGTTTTCGGGTGTTGACCAAAGTCAACATGGTGGGACCCAGAGCGAGGAATCCACTAGAAGTACTGCAAAGCAAGAGAGGGAGTTTCTTTAAGGTCCACGACCTCGGGCGTTGACCGACCTCGGGTGTCGCCCAGGTTTAGCACCATGAATGCGCTTATGCTAGAAGGGTGTCCCCTCTTGATACCCACGAGTAGGGATGACCGTGGAGGAGGCGGCACGGTGGAGGCGTGGAGGCCTCGGGCCTCGGCACCCAGACAGTAATAATAGATAAAGAAAGGTGGTTTCCAAGCCACACACCCAGTTCCAGCAAGGAGAGACCCAACTCACGAGGGATTCGTGCATGAGGTGTAGGGACACGGCAGTACGCACCACCGGTGGAAAGCCACTAGGACAGAGACGACCCATGAGAAGGTCACGTCCCAAAGGGTGATCTGCATGCATGGCACATGAGGAAGGCGAGGTACTCCCAGGACGAATGACTCGGAGCTTGGGCGCACGAGTTGGCACCCAAGCAGTCATCCTCGCGCGAGTTGCACTCCGGCGAGGCAACCTTACACATTGAGAAGGCCCTAAGACTGGGAACAGTGCTGCTAAGGAGCGCCCACAGAATACGCGAGTCTTAGGCTGACACGTGGATAGGAACACCAGGAAGGTATATAAGGCTTATGGTAAACAGAACAAGGTACGTTTTCACACACTTACGCACAAGTTAACTCAGTTTTGAGAGAATTCAGTTACGCACTTCTCTGAGCACTAAGCTGGTGGTGTTCTGCGACGGGAAGTGTCACAGTGTTTTCTGCCATAGCTAACTTGAGCGTCGGAGCGCAAACGGCCGCGAGGGCGCCCATTTGTCTCTCTGTTTCAAGTGTTAGTAGGGGAGGAAGAACAACGTTGGAATAAGAGCGAAGGCGTTCGTGAAGCGAAGCTCGTAGAGACGTGCGAAGGTGTCCAAGTCAAAGCGCCAGGAACACGTATAATCTCTAAAATGTAGGACACGAGGCACAGATTTATATATTATATAATTTTGAATTATATAAATTGAAAATAAATATTTATGTGCAAAAATATGTTTCAGATTCTTTTGGAAGCATGAAGATATTTTGCATGACTGGTTCAAAAGAATTTGTTCCTTATTTTTATAATATTGTATTTATACCTTTTAAAATTGTGTTATAGAATCGTGCTAGAATTTTCAAAGATCCAACAAATGTTTTTTGAATTAAACACTTCATCGATAAATGTCCTATGAGTGTCGACACTGATACGTGTGTCTGACACGAATACGCTCATTTAAGAGAAGTGTCCGAGCCTCATAATCTAAAAGCCATTCTTGAAATTGATTTTGTGATTGAATTCTTCACTAAATATTTTTAAATAAGTACCATTTTCATTCCAAAAAAATATATCTCAAAGACATGAAACACTTTTATAACATTCTTAAAAAAAAAGATAGTTATCCAAAAGAGAGAGAAAAATGTGTACACCAAAGAAACCTTGGTTGTGGTATTAAAGTTTGCCCTCTTAGAAGGATGGAATAAAATGGATTGGAGGGTAGAGAAGGAGAAGAATTTCTTGAAGAAGCTGTTTCCCATATGTACCCTATTTTTAGAAATGGAATAAAATCATAGTAACGCAGAAGAATAAAGTAATGAAATTTGAGGAAGAGTGTTTGTTTAGGTTAATGAGAGTGTTGAGAATTTGAAGGTCACGTGCATGTGCATATTTCGTAATGGATGATGACCTTATCTTCTCTGTGGTAGTGCATGCCAACTGCCTAGTATAAATAAATTAAGACCACTCCCACATGCTTATACTGACAGAATACGATACCTATTTCAACAAATTTCACGTCTTTCTTGTTTTAAAGAAATATTCAAAGGTAAAAATGCCCAAAGCAAAATGGGAAAGAAGGGCAAAGTCAAGGAAGTGCAAATACATACCCTTTTATTCTATCTATTCCTCTATCATCATAATCTTAAGGCAGAGTTGACAAAATATCTACAGGTTAAGACTTCAGACCAACAGGTTCATCTTGACTTGTTCATTCTCCTTTGTAAAAAGAAAAGGAGTAAATTTTATTTAACAGTGAAGAATGTGTTAAAGATTGTGCTGTTGTAACATTTCTTGTGATATGAAAGTGCAATGCAAATGGGTTGAAGGAAGGGAAGAACAAAATAGAAGTGGATATTGAATGATATAAATGTGCCTATAATGAATCATAGCACTAATCACTCCCATTAATAGTATCTCTGTTTCCAAATAGTTTGTTCCTAACATTTGAAGTTTGATTTACATAAAAATATATGGCTAAAAACCACTACTGCTCACTAGAAATGGAAGAGTAAACAGACATCCTCATCTCCATGACTTTCTTGTGGGAATTGGAGTGCAAGTAGCTTACAAAAGTGGGACTCTTGGCTGGCCTATACTCTGGTAGCAACCTACCAGACTTGTACCTAACTCCACATGCATTGCAAAGTGTCTTTGGACCTAATGGTCCAGCCCTCCACTGTGGGGTCCTCTGAGCCAAGCAATGGGTGCACCTCCTTGGCATTGGTTGTTGACCGTTGCTACCTTCAAGCTCAGAGTCCCCAAAGCTTTCCTTCCTAATAATCACTACTCCCTTCTCCACCACTTCCCCATCCACTTTGCTCACTTCTTGCTCCTCCTTTGGCTTAGGCATAATGAGTTCACTGTCAGCCAACCAATAAGCCTGTTTGAGCAGAGGAGGGTCAGAACTCAAGGCTTCATTTTGGGGGTTCAAATGGTGTGACCATATGCTTAAAGGGTCCTTGGTTCTAGGGGCTGAAAGCCTTTTCCTTTTGCTCCTCGCCTTCCCAGGCACAGCAAAATTTTGCAAAGGAGACTCATTTTGTTGCTCTCTCTTCAATTTGCCTGAAGAAGGGTCGGTGCTTGTGCTTGTAGTCTTAACCCCGGCAGCTCCCAATACAAAGCTTGGGGGACTTGAAAAGCAGTCTTCAACAAACTCAGAAAGCCACTCCAACTCAACATCCACTTCCTACACATGTTTGGTGGAAGAATCCAAAATATAGTAAGAACAACAACATATCAGAAAAGACTATATAAACAGTTAAATACACCACAAAGCACAGCTTGAGTGATATAACACTAAAGCTACAAACGTGGTAAAGAATTAGTTAGCCAAAACGAAGCGAACACTTTCTCAAACCAAGAAAGAAACCGTGATAGTAGAACTTGCAAAGAAGCATTAGTGTGAAGGTAAATTAAGCTAGAAGAGTCCCAAAAGCAGAAAAAGATAAGGAAAAAAATAAGAAGGCAACATTAAAGTAACCCACTGACCGTGTTCTGAGCAGAGAAGAGGTCATCAAGGCTGCTTGAGCAAGAAGGGGCAAAGACCTGCTCTTGGTGGCATTCAGAGGAAACTGATACATTTTGGCACATATTCATGTTCATGAGGCTAGAACTTAAGAGTGTGTAATTTTGAAGCAATAAGAGAGGGGAGTGAAAGAGAAGAAATAGAGAGATAGAGATATAGAGAGAGAGCCAAAATTGGTGTTCCAAGTTAGAACTCAACCTTTGTCCGAGGGCACCCTTTATTAATATGGCCCTTGGTTTTTTGTCGGCAGATAAAAGGTTAAAAGCAAAAAGAAAACAAATCAAAATTATCACACTCGGAAAGCTCACATCACTATCTCATGCAGACATCTCTCATCTCACATTAACCTTGTTTACCCCAAAACACCATTTAGTTATTTGTATATTCCTTGTTTACCTTTCTTATTTTCCTCTTCTGTTTTTCTCTTGCTTTTTTTTCTTCTTTTGGCATACAAATAGAATAAACTAGAATATTTATTTTTTTATGAAGCAAAATATATAAAGTTGGTAATTTGTTTGTGCAAATTTTGGTTTGTCTGGAGGGTAAAATATTAAGAGTGCAGTTAAGTTTGCAGAGAGAAGTATTAGATGCCCCGCTTTCACTTTTGCTTTGCTAAACCTCTCAAAAGATGCATTGGAAGAGTCCAAGAGAGCAGGGCACAGACTGCTTCTGCCACTTTCAGATTCATTTTAAATGTTTTAACATTCAGATTCTTCCAAAATCTTTTAACTTTTGGTGCCTTCAATTTTGTGGTCCTATTACAGGGAGGGAAGGTAAAGTTTATCAATTCAAACACTATACATAACATAATACTAATCATAATTTCTAATTATAATTTAACTAACCTATTTTTCACTCTCATTCATACATTTTATTTTCTAACATATCCACTGTATTCAATTTTGTTAATCTAACACAGTTATAGATTTTTTAATTATAGTGAAACTACAACATTATATTTGGATCGGTAATAGTGAAACCTTCTTTACTATTTTTGTTAAGGTTTTCGATTAAGATTTAACTTTACGGTTAGAAGTTATCATTTCATAATTTATCCTTTAACATTTTTTTTAGTTTTAAGTTTTAGTCAAAGTTTTTGGATCAAGGATTTTGATTAAGACTTATGCTTTATCATTATGAACTATATAGAGTTTAACATTTACTTTAACGTATCAATTTAAATTAATTTTAGTATATAAGATATAGAGATCTAGAGTTTTACCATTATTATAAATCATCATACATTCATTTCAACTAAACTAACGTAACTAAATATTTCTTAAACTATTATATTATTTTAAAAAATTAAAAAAAATATTAACAATTTTTTAAAAAAAAATCATTGAATTTAACTAGTAAAATTTCACTTTTAATTCATTCTTTTATAATTATTAAAATCGTATTTAAACCATACAATTTCACCTTTTTTTAACTTTTGAAAATTTTATTTCAGCTATACGATTTCACTAATTTAAATTTCTTTTCTACTAATTAAAATTGTAATTTGTAAATACGATTTTGCAGAAATCTAATCATAAGAAAACCGTATTTCAACAATATGACTTTTTTTGAAACTTTTAGAAATAATTAAAATGTAATTCGATTTCTTCATAATTAACTCAACTAACTCGTACCTCTCAAATACGAATTTCCCAATTCAAAATTAAATATCTAATTTACTTCATTTCCGAAAATTCAAAAGTAAATTGCACTAATATTCCAAAAAATACCTCAAATTGTCGGCAATAGTGTGTAAAAGTGTTAATTTTGTAAATGGAAGACTTTTTTAATATGTTTTTACTCTCTCTTTTAGAAAATTATTTATGTTAAGAATTCAAACTCATTTTCAAAATAACTATTTATTTTGACTTTAAGGATTTAGGTAACACACATAAATTAACAAAAATTTTAATTAGAATAATTTAAATATTCAATTCAAAAGTGGTGAGTAATAATATTTTTTTGTATTTTAAAAAATTAATGCTAAATTTATTATTTAAAAAAATACTATTTTATTATATTATATAACTATAAAAAATTGTATTTGTATCTTCTAAAACTGTAACTGCACTCATTTATGATCAGGATTAACGTTGTCCACATTCCACCGAAATCAGTGGTGTTTTCTTCACCAACGTTATCAGAGGATTGTGATTTGTGAATTGCTTTTATCCATCTGTTTCATGGAATTCTTTAATTTCCCCTTTTTATCCAAGTCAATGAATCTGTAGTAAATGAAGCTTGAAATCTTCAAAATAAAACTTGCCCTAACACAACATTCTATGTATAAAAATATTTCCCAATTTCTTTGAAAGAAATGTATATTGTTTTCGATTGTTTTTTTAGATACAAAATTTATGAATAAAAAAATAATGTGTATGATTTTTTTTTTTATTAATAACACTGAAGGTTTTTAATTTCATTGTTAGATGTTTATGAAAGAGTTAAAAGCATATCAATAAAACATATTATATTAGAATAATTTACTTCTAGTAGTAGATCAGGAAAATATATTTGATTTTTTATAATTATTATTATATAAATTTCATAAAATATTGATGTTGCAATTGTACTTAAAGTAAAGCTTTTCAATATATAAACAAAAACGAGGCTGGTAAGATTTGTAAGACTTGTTAAGAAAGTCATATTAAAAACATCTAAATGAATTATAAGAAATGGAAGTGGAAAACACAAAGACTACTTAAAAATTTAAAAATGTAGAAATTGGAAGTGTTCTTGTTTGGGTATTGGGGTTTGCCTGATACATGATACACATGTCGATCGATCGCTCTGATCTTCAATCTTCCTTTCTGCAAACTCCTCTTGTCCCTCTCGTCCCGCTTCTCGGTCGTTCGGGAGCACAGGATCGGATGGTACCTGCAAAAGGCACTCCAATGATCAAGTCAGCGAAGGACTCGACTCTCGGTTGTCAGAACACGATAGATAATGACGTACCTTATTCTTGAAATATGCGCTATTTATATTATCTTAATGGGTATTTGTTAGTGGGTCGGATTAGGGGGTTGGACCGCGCTTAGGATTGTGTTAAGTAACTTTTAATTACGGATTAACTTTGTTGACATTATCAACTCATGATTCGTCGTCATGGAACGGTCGGTTATATGATACCTTGAGTCGGACGAAGATTAAAAATAAATGATAGAGAAGTAATTGACAACAAAATTCAATAAAAATTAAAAAAAAAATAGGTAAAAGATTGTATAGAGAAATTAGAGTCTATTATCAAGAATACTCATTTATGATTTTTCTGTCATTTTTATCAATATACCTTAATTTTTATATTCCCTTTATTATTTATTCTACGAATTCTATGATTTTTTATTTATTTAAGAGACAACTTTATTCACATTGTGATGTTCCCTTTATTATACTAACCTTCATGGAGAATTATTTTCAATACAATTTTCTTGTCAATAATATATATATATATATATATTAAAGTATTGTGTAAAATTATAAAGAACTAAAAACTAACTTTGGAGAAGTAAATGAAGTTCACATTTAATCTTAGTACAAACTGGTGAATGGATGCATATTTGAATTTGAAAGTGAAACCCAATTACAATATGGTTTCTTGTTGATTGCTTGACAACTAAAGAATTAAAAAAAAATCCAGCAGCAATATGTGCATGATGAATTATGGTGGGTCTAAGTTGGATGAGTAATTAATTGAAAATGAATGATCTTGAAAGAAGCAGCTTGAAACAGAAACTAGAGAGTAACATAACAAACTATATGAATAATTTCAATAGTTCTTATTCATCTCAAGTCTCATATCACCAGCTTTCACATCTTCTTTGTCATTATATCATAAATAGAAATTTCTGTAAATATATGTAAAGAAATCAAGTTTATAAATGTTTTTTGCACAAAATAAAATTAGTTTATGTATAGATTTTTGACGGAAATGGACAATTTTTGTTCTTTATTATTAGAATTGGATTGCTTTTTTAATTTGAGGTAATGGTATGATGTCTCAATAAACACTTTGAACTAAAATTGTATCATGTTGATATTTTCCAATGAAGTCATACTGATTTTTTCAAACTTTAAAAATGGAACACATTCTAATAGTAAAGGGGGAAAAATATCCCATTTTTATATAAAAAAAAAGAATCTCATATGTATAGAGTAATATAAATTGTTTTTGTTTATTAAGAAGAAATTAGTTGAATGAGACATAAAAGCTTAATGGGTTGTATTAGGGTATGTTGAATATAGGCACATAAGCAATGGGCCTTTGTTCTCTTCCCATCCAAAAGCTCCCCATGCTATGGTGTCTAAATAGAAGGGTTGAATCTCCATTGAACCAGAATAATAGACAATGTTGTATTATGAGGCATTGATTGATGATGCATGCACTTGGTCATGGTCACAAGAGCAGTAGGACCCACAAATAGTGAGAATTTGGTTTGAACATGTAGCCACTTAAGCCACCACCCACCCAAGTGCTTGAAAATGAAGCATGAACCCTTGTTTTCTGTGACTGCAAGTGACCAGACATAGACATGGTACAGAGCCATCAAACTGCATTTAAAAGTGTTCAGTAAGTGAGGTCTTATGCTTTGACTTCACTACATTCTCTCTCTCATCTCATGCCTCATAGTTTTAGCTTCATTTCTCTCACTCCCCTGCCTTTGAAGAAAAAGGCCACATCTAAATAATGAACAACACTATTCCCTAGTTTGATTGGAAATGTGACTGCATCACCTCTTATGCATCATCACTCAAACAATAATAAATAAATCATAAAACACTCTTTATTCCCACCCTCATATATCTCTTCTAAACCTTATTAGGATTAGGGTAAGTACAAAAACGTTTTCTTTTAAGTAACCCACTTCTAATTTTATGATTAAAACTCAAATTCTAATTCATTTTATTAAACTAAAATATTTAAATCAACCTTCACTTCAATTTTTAGATATTAATGGACATATAGAATCAAACTCTCAGTTACATAAAAGCAACAAGAATTCATCTTTTAAACTAATTATCATCTTATAATTTACAAATAGAGGATTCAGGAAATGCAACAATCATAAAAATAAAGTTTATTATTAATAAGACAAAAAACACATTCATATAAATTTCACTTCAAAACATTTAATCCAATTGTATCTTATTTTTTATATATTAGTTAACTTTCTTATTTTTAATGAATAGAAAATTGAGACTAGTCCTATTTTATATATATTAAAAAAGATGTGATAAAAATGAATAGCTCTTAAACAATAATGTTGTTATGGAAAGTATCCCCACTTGGGCGATGGATAATTGGATATGTTGGAATTAGGATGGATGTGTTTGATGATCCATCAATCTTGCCGGAACGTCCGGTGCAATGCAATTTTCAAATTTCTCCTTTTTCTTTTTCTTTTTCTTTAGTCTGCTATTTATTTGAAATCCACCTCATTTTTACACTTATGAACATAAAAAATAGTGTATTATTCTTTTATCCTTATTCATATACTTGATTGTTTTAACTATTTATCTCTTTAAATCTTTAGTTCTAAAACGAAATTTAATGTTTTTAATTTTTTATTAATGGTTAAAAATAATGTTGTTTCAAATCTAAATTACTATCTGAAGTCAATAATGTAATTGATATATTAAAACAGTATTTAATACAAAATTTAATATTATTTTTTTGTTCAAGTGACATAGTATAAAATACAGGTTAAATAATTATGGGATATAAATTTATATAAAAATCAAGCCAGTTAAATTTAAATGAATACGAATGATCATTTTACATGTCTCATAATATAAAAATTCATAATCAATAATTAAAAATAACAATTTGTATCTAGAGACATGTATAGAACCTTTATTCATCTTGGAAATAGTTTTATAATTTATTTATTTCTAAACATTACTGCTCTTGTATCTATGGAAGGTTTCAACATTTATTTGCATGACCTCTAAAGTACATAATTAGACTAACAATAAAGACAAACTTAAATAGAATTCTGTAGGCATTTTTTTACGATTCTTCAATAAAAAAAAAAACTACAATTTTTATCTTGTAATTTATGTCCACCTTTATTGTAAGCCTTTATTATTCTGTTGCCAAGTTGAAGCTCAATTGTGATGGAAGAACAATACCAAAACACATTGAAAAATGTATCTAAGTTTTGGCCAATAATAAAACCTGTCTCTACTGCATAAATAAGTAAATGGCATAAATACTTGTCATGTGTTAGGTCCATTTCACTGAACCAATGCATGATAGTGTTGCTATTTGCAGATCAACACAAGTTGCTTCATTCAAACAGAGAACCATGTGCAGTGCCAGAACAGGAGACTCCTACTGGGCAAACATTTAAAATTTAGGGGGCAATTATCATGACTGCAAAACCATTTTGAAACTTTGAAAAGACTGAACATGGTACTAAAGCATGAGAACAAAAGATGGATCAGAACTCTACATCTCCAAGGTGCTTATCATATCTAGTATCGTTTTGACAATTCATTTGTTAACAAAACTTGTTTTTAAAATTTTATGCATTAAGATGGTTAAGAGAAATGTCTATTACCAACATTTGCTTAATATGTTTAGGTATTAGTCTGAATGAATGAGGAACAAAACTATGTAGAATCATTTTAGTATCACCCATTCTTAGTATTAATATAAAAAAAATGTCTACTAATACCAAGATTCTCAGGTATTATTACATCTGAATTTAAACATGTGTTAATAGCAATACAATTCTAATATCAGCATCAACCGTTCGTTTTTGTGTTGTGTAGGTTTTCTCAGGACATGCATTACAATGTGACCCCATTACTATATCTTAAAAGCAATGTAATCAAATTTAAATTTTCTGGAGGCGAATAATTCAAATTTACATTGAGATGGTTGCTTAGTCAAGGTCAGGACCGGCCTCCAAGATTACTGATAAATAAGCTTGAACCAATTCTAACTCACGAGGTTAAACAAAAATAATAGATGAGATGGGTGAAATCTGAGAATAGATTAGTTACATATTACATTCCACCAAGATTTCCACACATACTAATCTATGTACCAACAAGCAGCATAAGTTTCACACAATCATTGTGGTTGGAGAGCATTGTTTACAATGAATTTCTTTACAAAGTTGAAGTATCATCTTAAAATAACCTAAAAATCAAGATTTTTCTTTCTTTCTTCAATTTCTGTTATTCTAGGGTGCACAAGGATAAATTCAGTTTTCATGACATGCAGGACTATACAGCTATCACCGAGTGTTAACTCAAGGAGACCTAAGATACTGACGCCATTCTTCAGGTGTTCCCTTTCTTAATGTCAGCATTCTTAGGGCCGCAGCAGTTAGAGGTATCGCAAGAATGTCATAGTCCTTTGGGGCCTGAATTACAAGAGTAACATTCACTTAATGGTGAAAATGGAAAGATTAAAACGCCTGAATACGTTGAAATAGGATTAAATAACGTAACTGAAAGTTAGAATTTTAACATTGGCAACTTGTTCTTGGTAGCCATCATGTTGCTCTTTCATGAATTATGGAAAGAAAGTATGTTGTAACTAGTTAAGTAGGTGGTACCTTTGGGACCTTAATCAACTTCATTTTTGCCTCCTCCAAAGTTTTTTTACCTTTTTTGCAGTTGCATTTGGCACAAGCAGTCACCTGTCATCAGAGAGTACTGTATGAGTTCTAGATCCATATGTCAAGGAAGAACCTATTGAGGGTGGGAAGAAATTATTGATTCTTGAGGATTCAAAATCTGAGGATTAACAACTAGATTGTTCAAAAAAGTTGAATTTGACAGCACAAGCAAATAATATACTTTTACCTAGAGAAAGCTCGTGCACAAAAACAAGTATAACCAAATACACATGTTTATAAGAGACTCTTTAGGAAATGAGAGAATTTATTAAATTAAATAATCTGCTATAAAAACAGTAACCAATCTCAATTGTTAGAGAGAGAATTATGTATCTATTGGACAACTTCACTTAATATCAATTGGTTTTAAAGTTAAAGCTGACATGATATCAAAATATCTATTGGACATCTTGGTCATTGCCTATTCTGATATACTTGCCTAATTTTGGCAGGCATTTGTGGAAGGGAAGTATTGAGAAATCTCACTTTGTCTGTCTCAATTTTTAGAGTGAGATACTTGTTGAGCAACTTTGTTAATGTCAATTGGTTTTAAGATGAAATTTGATAGGAATGTCATGGTGACTCTGTTTTCTTTCTCAATGCCATTTTGTCGTGTGAATTAGGAGGACAACTAGACAGGAAGACAAACGAATTGAAGAGTGGAGAGAAAACATTCTAGAATGGTCACTACGAAAATGGAGTATAAAGACAAATTTTGAAAAAAAAAGACATTTTAGAATGATTTTCCATTAAATCTTGAGAAATAATTTGTGAAAGAAACAAAATGCCTACGAAGAATTACTAGGACCCCAAACATTTGAATGAACAATATGGAAGGGAGGGTCTAATTGACTATTTTCTGTTCTTAGGAAATTAGCCCGAACATGTAGCCCAAGCTGACAAGACTCACGTTCAAAAAAATTGTAAACAAGAGAGATGAGGAATTGTCTACTTTTAGGTGATCTAATCCATAGTGAACATTAGAGGATCCTAAAATAGCACTGGGTAGATGGAGGTTGAAGATAGTAAAGTCCATGTCATTCAAAGCCTATGTCATTTATCTTTCTAGTTCTCCAATTCTGCATATGAAAGACTTGGTAAAAATGGTTATGGAAAACGAGTGCTAGTAAGTTGACTTCTGGAAATTAAGTTAAAAGGGCACCTAAGTAAAAAAGAACTGAATTCAAAGTTAATGAAAGAAGAGGTACAGCTTGACTAATTCAAAATGGTTTTACCCTTTGAAGCATCCCCAAAAGAAATGAAATGAGGACACTTGGTGGATGAAAATTTCGAGAAAAGAGAAGGAATACTAGCTAGCAATGTGATCAAAAGCACCAGAATCCAACATCCAGGGTCTAACTGGCTTAAAATGAGATAAACGTCGAGGAATTATCAATATGGACCACAGCAATAAAATATGATCTCAATTAAGCTGTTCTAATTTGAAAATATTCCTTTTATTCATTATCTAACAGAATATTGGTGGGATCAAAGGTTGGGCTTAGTTCGAAAGCAATTAGAATGTACTCAACCACCGTAACAAAATAGGGGCTGAAGAATAGAGGTAAATGATGACAAACATGAACAATGATGAGTACAATAACCGACTTCCAAATTGAATAGCAAATAATGAACTGATAACATACACAGAGAAACAGCCTCTGGAAGGCACCTGGTCAACAGTATGAACAGACAGCACAGTGAACAGTGATTCAACAAAATTGTTTAGAGCAAAGATGACTTCTGGTGATGAGAATTTGAGGGTTGGCCATAAATTCCCAGGAAAGACAGTAAATAAGGCGAAGGCAAAGGAAAAATGAATGTTGGACTGAGATCCAGTCAGCCATTTTGATACCAACGTCAAATTCCAAGGGAGGATAGAATACTTGTCTGAAACTTGCTTGAGTGAAAAACACACTAAACCTAGGGATATATAAGCAAAATAATTACATAGAAAAAGTAAATACAAGAGGAAAATTTTAAGAAAGAATAATTAGGCTAATAATTTTAACTATTCTTTAAGTTATGATGAATCTTGGTAACTTAGAAAGTGGATCATGTTTATTATTATGAAGTTTCCAGCAGTCTTTTCTATATATGCATAAAAGATTATCTTACTAGATTTTCCCATGTCCATTCTCCACCTAATGCAGCGGGCACAACATGATCAATGGTCAAATTCTCACGTGAAGAGCAATACCTGTTGAGAAGGTCATATCATATCAGTACAAAGATTTGTATCTCAAACAAACCTGATTACCTCAGGCAAGATCGCCTTTGCATCCTTATGCTCTTGGTAATTTCATAGGAAAGCTAAAATGAAAGGTAAAATACAGGAAGCTGCTTCTGACTGATAATTTATAAGGAGTTAGGATAGTTACAATAACTAGCAAGATACTTGGAGGAAGATCTTTCTCCTATTTTCTGCTCAATCTCCTTTATATAAAGTCTTTATTTTCTCTTGCCTGATTCTGTTTGTGGTTTGAGTCATAATAACTCCACAGGCATTAAATGTTGAGAAGGGCTTCCATATCTTGCTAGCTAAGGGCTTCCATAAGGAACAAATAACAATTTACACATAACTATTCAGACTAGCTTATTCTCATTCTCATAAATTACAAAGTGAATGAAGCTTGCTGTGCCAAAACAAGATTAGGGATTTTATATTTGAACCATCCCCAACCAAAGGTAAAACTGAGTTGGATTTAGGATAAAGTTCAGCAAATCAATGCTCAGTTTAATAGTTCTAACTTTACATCTCAAAGTAAAGGAGGAGGGAATTCTTGTCTAGATCTAATGGAGAATCATTCATTCCTATTACAGGAAAAAGTAAAAACAACTTCTAGGACTTCTTTACTGCGATAGTGTAATGTGAGCATAAACTTAAATTACATAACTGAAAGCATGACCAGTTGAGCTTTTTCCGGCTGTATGCATTCAACTTATCATAAAGTTGGCCTTGCACAGCTTTCCAGGTTTGAAGTCTTGTCTGTGAATAAATTGTTAACTAATACCATGGATGTCATTCGTCAATGTAACTAATCCCAATTCATCTATTTAACTAATCCCTTCTTACTATCTCTCTTAGCTAACTAGTAGTAACACCTTTTTCTTCCCTTTCATCTTCCAAGCAACTGCCAATCTGTCCTAACTCCTAACACAGTTGAATTATTAAAGTCTTGGAGCTGCATGGATCTTCGTAATATCAATTCTACAGAAATATATGAAGACCCCCAAATTTCCTTCAGTAATTTTGATTGATTATTCAACTTGGCCAACTGACATGTTTGGTATATCGACAAGTTTGACCTTGTCAGCCAATGACCTAACAACTCTCCTCCTTAACCCTGGCTAGGGGCAGCTATGAAAAATAGAGATTATGCTTTGTTGTGGTGAATGACTGAAATTAAACATATTTAGATTTATTAAAATTTAAAGTCCAACATAGAGCACTTACTGACAGCTGTAATTGTCCCGAAATAGTATATTTTTTCGACTAAGATTGCTCTTGATTATTCTTCTTTTAACAACCTGAAGTAAATGAGGAACCTGTACCAATCACCAAAACAGAACTAAGTTGACCTCATATTTATTGGATCAGACAAATTACAAAAATTGTCAGCAATAACCATTTGCTTAATATTCATTTATGATAAAAATACAAAATATACATGTTGATAAAGTAGAGCCAATGGTTTTACTAGAATGATGAACAAGCACCAGAAATATTAACAAACCAAAAGCACTATTTTGTGCATACCCTTAAGACAGCTGGTATATAGAAAGATCCACTGGGGGAGTTCACTGTCTTAGCATAATACTCCAGTACATCAGCCTGGAAAAGTGAGATTTTAAAACATAATAACCACATTTCAGTGTTTGTTTAAAAAAAAGAGAGAAAGTCAAAAGTTGTTGCTGGAATCAGTATATGTGTCTGTATCTTTGTATGTGCAAACTGACCACCAGGCCTGGGGAACAAATCAAGTTCCGATTACACATTGAACCAAAAAGCAAACAGTTAGAAGCTTTACATGCATTAAGAAATCCCACCATCAACAAGAATAGTCCAACCAAGGTTTAGTAAAACTTTACACAGCATGTCAATCACAAAATGATAAAATATATTATATAGGCTTAATGCACACCATAATTAGCATAGCAAATGAAAAGTTGAGCAGAAATATCTGACCTTCTCCATAAACTCCAAACATATAGCACGTTTCCAGCCTACGACATTTACTGGCCTGGAGCAGGATGACAGCAGTCAGAACCATAAGCAAACAACTGAGCAGGTGTCTTGATATTGGTGACTATACAAGAGAAAATAAATCGTCACTATTTCATACTATTCACACACACTACATACTGAGGCTATAAAGTATACAGTATTTCATCCCTGAAAACTCGATAACTGGCAGGAAGTGATTACACCACATAGTTTCAAAAGCATGCAGGAGTTGACAAACTCATTATCAATCTAGATTTTTGGACTTATCGTGATTGAAAAAACAATAAACAAATAAATAGCGAGAAATACAAACGTGTGTGTGTGTAGAACCCACATCACAAATAATGCAAATGCTCCTTGACAGTGATCCTGAATTTCCCAAAGCAAACAAATATGTCATAAAAATAGTCACTCAGATAAAACACTCATTGAGATCTAACATCAACTAAAGATATGGCCAAACAAGAGCTTACAAAGACTTATGTAATCCTCACCTCTTGAGCTAGCCTTTTGGGGTTGAGTTTAGTTCAAACTCAAGATGGTATTAAAACCTATCAAAGTCCTGACATTGAACAGCAGTGTGTTGAAATCCCTCATTGAATCCTCACCTCATGAGTTAACTCTTGCGGTTAAGTCAAGTCCAACCCAAACCAAAGTGAGCAAATGTGTAAAGCTAAAAAATTAATGAATGGATCTACCATTGATGGCAGAAGTATGCATTTATACACAAAGCCTTCTGTTTGGTAAATGGCAACTAATCAAACCCACTATTTATTATAATTTTTTCATTGAGACTTCCCCGAATAAAGGAGTTATATATTACCATCACTCCAAATAGCACTATAAATCACAATCAACAACCTACCACAAAACTCTCAAAGCACCAAGTGCAGTCTTCCTAGAGATACAACAACTACCAAAACCTTACAATCAAACCTGCTGGAAAGGTTAAGAATCAACAAAATACAGAAACAGGAATTATAAAAGCATAAGACCACCCTGATGTGTAAAACCCCAAATGAACTTTTCCCAATTCCTGTAAAACGTAAAGAGCACAAATATTTTTGCTGTGCATGCATAGCAACAGTAAAAAAAATGCAAAAATTTTGCAAGAAAAAAAAAAAAACCTGTAAGCTATGTCCAACACCAAACCCCGGAAGCAAGACAAGCCATCTCGGTCAAACACATCATCATCCTCATCATAACCATCGTCTTCATCCTCATCCTCATCATATTCATCATGAACACTCCCATTGCCAGCACTGGAGCTTGCCCCCGCATTACAACGGTTGCTTTTGTTACACAAAGATGATGTTGAAGCATAGTAAATCCTGGCAGAAGAACCCATGCACCTTGTTCTTCGCTTGTTGGTCTGAACTGATCTGCACTTGTAGAGAAAAGGGTCCTTCTGCTCCAAAATAGACGACACGCCCTCCCCATTGAAGAGCAGCTTCAGGCGACCCTGCGTAGTGAACTGTGCCATAATACCCTTCACTTACCTTCCCCTTTAAACTTGGAAAGTTTGTACCTTTCTGCTGAAACTTTGCCACAGACACTGAGATTCGATCATTCAACAACGAGACCCCATTATAGGTCGGAGAGAAACTTGAAAATCTGAGACATTGATTTTTGCAGGAAAAGAACAAACGATCCTTCAAAATTCATTCTCCCCACGGAAATGTCCGTTACCACACATTATCTTGTGTACCGAATATCCTCTGTGTTTGATGTGAATTTACAAATATGCCACTTAAAATTAAGTCATATTATATTAGTATTAATTTATGATAAATTTGAATATTTTTAATTAATTTTTATCATTTAACATTTTATGTAATTTTTATTTTATCTCATCAACTTACTTATTTTTCTACACGTGGGTTAAGAAATATAGACTTTATAATTAATATAAAATTATATTATTA